>AGTN01685774.1_pt1 | contig 23751 bp, 17 predicted proteins | sample 314218 | NCBI WGS metagenome assembly AGTN01 (sample SAMN02954264, study PRJNA73603) | bioreactor metagenome | biome: terrestrial; feature: non-aerated bioreactor; material: poplar woody material; isolation source: poplar biomass | place: USA | collected 2006-12 | reverse complement strand
TGCTTTTTTATTGGATTTAGCCGGGAAAACGCATAGAAATACGGCAAACTGGCGCCGGCGTTCCACGTTGCCCAATTGGCATAACGTGAATATTGCCCAGAGTTTCAGAGAACCGGCAACCTATTACATGCTTTCAAAGGACTCCGCCGACCTGATAGCTACGTACAACGTACATCATTTAGTACGAAATACGTTCGGTCAGGTTCCGGGAGGTATGTTTGGCGCCGATGAAAATGCCAGAATGGGATATATTGACCCGCGACAGGGTACGGAAACCTGCGGTTTTGTCGAACAGATGGCATCCAATGAAATTCTTTTGCTGATGACGGGAGATCCCTTCTGGGCGGAACATTGCGAAGATGTGGCTTTCAACTCTTATCCGGCATCGGTAATGCCCGATTTCAAATCGTTGCGTTACATAACCTCACCCAATCACACCATAAGCGATTCAAAAAATCACCATCCGGGTATCGACAACAGAGGACCGTTTTTAGCGATGAACCCGTTCAGCAGCCGTTGTTGTCAGCATAATCACGGACAAGGGTGGCCTTATTTTATTGAGCATCTCATCATGGCCACACCCGATAATGGCATAGCGGCAGCCATTTACGGTGCATGTAGTGCAAAAGTGAAAGTTGCCGGTGGCAAAACCGTTGAGATTATTGAAGAAACCCATTATCCGTTTGAAGAATCCATCAAATTCAGCATCAATACTTCAGAAAAAGTTACATTTCCTCTCTACCTGAGAATACCTACATGGACAGATAATCCATCCATCGCAATAAATGGGAAAATCATCGATGTGGAATTGCAGAATGGAAAGTATGCACGTATAGAACGGGAATGGAAAAAAGGAGATGAAATAATACTGAATGTTCCGATGAAGTTGTCGCAATCGGTGTGGCACGTCAATCAGGATAGTAGGAGCATCAACTACGGCCCGTTGACTTTCTCGTTGAAAATAAAGGAAAATTATAAAAACGTGAGCAGCACGGCAACCGCTATCGGTGACTCGAAATGGCAAAAGAATGCTGACGCGAGCAAATGGCCAAGCTATGAAATTTATGCCGGAAGCGATTGGAACTATGCATTGGTAATAGAGGATTCACTACCGTTTGAGCAAAATTTCAAAGTGATAAGAACAGCATGGCCTTCCGATAATTTTCCATACACTGTGGAAAGTGCTCCTATAGAAATTAAGGCTCAAGGGAAAAAAGTAATCGGATGGGAGATTGATGAATATGGCCTTACCGGCGAACTACCCATTAAAGAGAATCGTGTGTTTGATGAAGGAACGGATGATATAACATTAATCCCGATGGGTGCCGCCCGCTTGAGGATATCGGCCTTTCCAGTCTACAATAAATAAAAAGACGCTAATCTCACAATCGTATTTCCTTTCGGCATGTTGACATAGTTATTGTTGTGCGTGCGAATGGGGCAATTGTCATTTACAATTTGCGGTTGAGATAAAACAACTATGAGTAACAAGAAGTATATCACTGTTTTTGTTCTACTATTGAGTATATGCATGCTTGACGGTAGGAGTTTGTACAGCTACCCCAACTATTCTTTCAAACACTACAATATCAACAGCGGACTCTCGCAAAACACCGTACATGTTATATATCAGGATAGGCTCGGCTTTATGTGGCTTGGCACCAAAGACGGGTTGAACCGCTTCGATGGAACCTCGTTCAGGATTTTCAGATTTTCCCCCGATGGTGACTTACGGGATAACGTGTTTCATCATATTCTAGAAGATATAAACGGCAATATTTGGGTAGCTACGGAAGGAGGGATATATATTTACGATCCGAGAAATGAGAAGTTCGATTCATTCAATGTTGTTACGGATAATGGCGAGTCTATTGATGGAATGGTCAGTGATTTTGTGCAGGACAGGGATGGAGATATTTGGATCTCAGTGGAAGAGAAAGGGGTTTTTCATTACGATTTTTTGAATAAAAGACTCAAATACTATCCTATGCCATACATTCCCGATGGAATGAGGATGATTAGTCTGTGTGCCGGGAATAACAAAGATATATGGGTTTTTCCATATGGACTCACGCCTGTTCGTATTGATAAGGAAACGGGACAAACATCTGATTTTCAGCTAATAGATGACCCCAATTTTTTTTATGAGTTGGGGGAGGTGCGTAACGTTATCTTCGATGATTACAACCAATTGCTTGCAGCAACATCCAACAAAGGAGTTGTAAGCTTTAACACTACCAATAGGACACACCGGATTTTGTTGGACAGGGATGCTTCAGGCAAGCCGATATTTGCCCGTGCAATAAAAAGAGTTGACAACGAAACTATTTGGGTAGGATCGGAGTCGGGAGTCTATATCTTAAATACACGTGACGAAACTGTTGAAAATTTACGTCATAATATATCTAACCCCTTTTCGTTGTCCGACAATGCCATATATTCAATATACAAGGATCGGGAAGGGGGGATTTGGGTCGGTTCCTATTTCGGCGGAGTCGATTATTACTCGGAACAGTTCAACAACTTCGAATCGTTTTACCCAATCTCGACGGAAAATAGCATCAGCGGATCGAGGGTGAGAGAATTTTGTTCTGCCTCCGATGGTAAGATATGGATTGGAACAGAGGATAACGGGCTCAATTTATTTGATCCGAAAACCGGTACGTTTTTACCTTTATCTTCGAAATTACGTTCGTTATATACCAATATCCATGCCCTATATGCTGATGGCGATTATTTGTGGATCAGTACTTTCTCCAAAGGATTAAACAGGTTTAATTTAAAAACAGCTGAACTTGTTACCTATACGCATTCCGAAGATCCGAATTCGATTAACCAGAATAGTACTTTTGCTATGTGTAAAGACAGGCAAAATACATTGTGGCTGGGAACCATCTCGGGATTAAATAGTTATAATTACGAAACAAATAATTTCACCCGGATAAACGAATTGGAAGGAGTATTTATTCAGGATATTTTTGAGGATACCGAAGGGAAGATTTGGGTGTCGACTTATTCTAAAGGTGTTTACAGGTATAATCCGGGAACAGGTGAATGGAACGTATTTGAACACAATACGTCCGATCCACGTAGTTTGCCCTATAATAAAGTAACGGCTGTTTTTGAAGACAGTAAAAAAAAGTTGTGGATCACCACGCAGGGAGGTGGCTTCTGCCTCTTCAACAGGGAGGATGAAACATTTACCACTTTTAATACTACCAACGGGATGCCTAACGATGTGGTATACCAAATTGTGGAGGACAATGAAACCAATCTGTGGCTTTCGACCAATGCCGGGCTTGTTCGTTACAATCCGCAAACAGGAGTATTTAAAAATTATACAGTAGGCAATGGATTGAAAACCAATCAATTTAATTATAAGTCGAGTTTTAAAACGCCCGACGGGACCATTTATTTTGGTTCCGTAGATGGTTTCGTGCGTTTTAATCCTTCATTTTTCAGAGAACCGGAGCATACCATCCCGATTGTTTTCACGGAGCTTTTCATCAACAATTATCCGGTAAGCCCTACAAATAATAAGTCGTTGTTGAAGCAGAGCATTCTTTATACCGACCTGCTGACATTGTCTCACAACAAAAATTCGTTCAGTCTGCGCTATGCGGTACTCAATTACTCCAATCTGAGTGCCAACCGTATTATGTACAAGCTGGAAGGTTTTGATAAAGAGTGGATTGACTCCGAAGGCAATCAAAACATAATTTATTCAAATCTGAAACCGGGAAGATATCTACTCACCGTAAAACGTAACGGTGATGCGGATAATCAATCCGCTGAGAATGTGAAAACGCTTGCTATTCATATCCGTCCGCCATTCTGGTTAAGCGGCTGGGCCTATTTTGTGTATTTTGTTTTATTAATTCTAGGCGTAATGGCACTATTCCGTTTTCTGGACTTTCGAAATCAGAAAATACAGAGGAGAAAGATGCGGATTTACGAACAGCAGAAAGAGAGGGAATTATACCGTTCGAAAATAGATTTTTTTACCAATGTGGCACACGAGATCCGCACGCCGTTGTCGTTGATAAAAGCGCCACTCGATTATGTAATCATGACGGAAAAAGTATCCGATAATGTGAAAGAAAACTTGCAGATCATGAGCAAGAATACCGATCGATTGCTCAACTTGACCAACCAACTGCTGGATTTCCGCAAAACCGAATCTGACGCTTATTTGCTTAGTCTCGAAACACAGAATGTTTCTGAGTTGATTCGTGATACTTTCCTCCGCTTCTCCCCTTTGGCTAAACAACAGGCGTTGATATTCGAACTTGATCTGCCTGAAACAGATATGTTTGTTCAGTTGGATAAGGAGGCTTTTCTGAAAATCACCAGTAATCTGCTGAACAACGCTATTAAATTCTGTGATAGCTTCGTCAGGCTGAAAGCGTATGTTACGACGGGCGAAAACAAGGAACAGTTTCACCTGATTACCGAAAACGATGGCGAAAAAATCCCAGAACAATTGAAAGAGGATATCTTCAAACCTTTTGTTCATCTCGATAAAAGTAAAGATAAAAAACAGACCGGAACAGGTATAGGCCTGGCGCTCTCACGTTCGTTGGCTGAACTTCATAAAGGTATTCTATATCTGGAAGACAGGGATGATTGCATCTGTTTTCATTTGATACTGCCGGTAGGGAATGTGGAAAAAAGGCCGACTGAATTATCTGAAAAAGCGGGCAAAGAAAGAGAAACCGGACCAGTAAAGAAAGCAACATCTGGCCCCGCCATATTGTTGGTTGACGACGATGCGGAATTATTGCAATTTGAAGAGAAGTTTTTATCCCCTCATTACAATGTCTTAACCGCCGAAAATGGGAATCAAGCCCTGGAGGTGCTACGCGATGCAAATGTGAATCTTATTGTGAGCGATATCATGATGCCGGAAATGGATGGATTTGAATTAATACAACGTCTGAAATCAGATATTGAATTCAGCCATATCCCGGTTATTCTGCTTACGGCGAAAGTGAACGTGCAGTCCAGGGTGAAGGGTTTTGAAATCGGCGCTGATGCATACATTGACAAGCCCTTTTCTTTAGAAGTACTGATGGCGCAAATTGCCAATCTGCTGCAAAATCGCGAAAAACTTCGGGAAACATTTCTGAAACATCCGTTTATTGGAGCAAACAGTATGGCTCTAACCAAATCGGATGAGGACTTTATCAAGAAATTATATGCGATTGTGCATGATAATCTTGGTAATTCTGACTTTATCGTTGAGAATATCGCCGAACAGTTCAATATGAGCCGCGCGAGTTTCTACCGGAAAATAAAAGGTATTCTGGATTTAACGCCTAACGAATACATCCGGGTGGAGCGATTGAAAAAGGCGGCACAACTGCTCAAAGAGAAAACATATAAAGTGAACGAAATTTGCTATATGGTGGGTTTTAATTCGCCGTCCTATTTCACAAAATGCTTTCAACAACAATTTGGCGTTTTGCCTAAGGACTTTGAATGATTGGGGTGCCCTGATTGATCTGCGGTTTGACCTGCCCGATTTTGCTTTCGGATACATCGGAAAAGGGTTTCGCTCCGATTGAGATGAAATTTGCACTTTTTGACCAATTTGTACTGTTTAATGTCTTATTAAATATGTATTTTCGCACATTCAGAAACGCGATTATCGGTATTCCATCTCAATCCCGGCTTTATTATTTCACCATGAAAGGAGAACGGTGAGATTATAGGAACGTGACTCTTTACGGAAATCAACATGCAAAATTATAGTATTCACCAAATAATATCATCAACATGAAATCAAAATTAATCGTATTTATTTTTCTGGTAACCACGTTCTCTCTCTCCGCTCAATGGCAACCGGCCGGAGATAAACTCAAAACCCGTTGGGCATCGCAAATCGATGTGAATAATGTGCTGCCTGAATATCCAAGGCCCATTATGGAACGCGCCGAATGGCAAAATCTCAACGGATTATGGAACTATGCCATTCTGCCCGCAGGTAAGCAGACACCTTTATCATTCGACGGGAAAATACTCGTTCCGTTCGCAGTAGAGTCGAGTCTTTCCGGAGTGCAAAAAAGGGTTGGAAAAGAGAACGAGCTATGGTATCAACGAGAGTTCACCGTTCCTTCCAAATGGAAAAATAATAAAGTGCTTCTCCATTTCGGAGCTGTGGATTGGAAAGCTGATGTATGGGTGAACAACGTGAAAGTCGGTCAACATACGGGCGGTTACACGCCCTTCTCTTTCGATATTACGCCTGCTTTGGTAAGCGGGAACAATACGCTTGTTGTAAAAGTGTGGGATCCCACAAATGAAGGGTACCAGCCTCGCGGCAAACAGGTGAATAAACCGGAAGGTATTTGGTACACTCCCGTAACCGGTATCTGGCAGACCGTGTGGTTGGAACCTGTTCCCGAAAAATATGTCGAGAATATTAAAATCACTCCCGACATCGATAAAAACACCCTGACTGTTGAAGCTTTTATAAACGCAGTTATTCCTGCAAGTAGGGTTGAGGTAAAAGTAAAAGAAGGTTCGCGTGTAGTCGCTGCCGGACAATCCATCAATAATCTGCCGGTAGAAGTTTCCATGCCTGGGAATGCAAAACTCTGGTCGCCCGAAAACCCGAATCTTTATGATGTGGAAATCATTTTATGGGATGGTTCGAAACAGTTAGATAATGTGAGGAGCTATGCCGCCATGCGTAAATATTCGATAAAGCGCGACGATAAAGGTATTGTACGCTTGCAGCTCAACAATAAAGATTTGTTTCAGTTCGGCCCGCTCGATCAGGGCTGGTGGCCCGACGGACTTTACACTGCTCCCACAGACGAAGCATTGGAATACGACATCGTGAAGACAAAAGATTTAGGATTCAATATGATTCGCAAACATGTGAAGGTAGAGCCTGCTCGCTGGTACACCCATTGCGACCGTCATGGCATAATCGTTTGGCAGGATATGCCGAGCGGCGACAGAAGTCCCGAGTGGCAAATGCGCCAATATTTTACGGGAACGGAACGATTGCGTTCTCCTGAGTCGGAAGCCAATTTCCGCAAAGAGTGGAAAGAGATCATGGATTACCTATATTCATATCCGTCCGTAGGTGTCTGGGTACCCTTCAACGAAGCGTGGGGTCAGTTTAAAACGCAGGAATTCGCTGAATGGACAAAGCAATACGATCCAACCCGACTGGTAAATCCGGCCAGCGGAGGAAACCATTATCCGGTGGGTGATATACTCGACCTGCACCAATATCCTGCTCCCCAGCTCTATCTATACGATGGGCAACGTGCCACGGTTCTCGGAGAATATGGCGGAATAGGCTGGGCTAATAAAGAGCACTTGTGGGAACCGAATCGAAATTGGGGGTACGTTCAATTTAATAGTGCACAGGAAGTAACAGATGAATATGTGAAATATGCCGAACAACTGAAGCAATTGATCCGTCAGGGGTTTTCTGCAGCGGTTTACACACAGACAACCGATGTGGAAATTGAAGTAAACGGATTATTAACATACGATAGAGCATTGGTGAAAGTTGATGAACAGAGAGTGAGAAAAGTGAATCAGGAGATATGCAACATCTTGGGCAATTAATTTCCGCTCTGTTTTTATTATTTACCCTCATTTCTTGTCAGGGTCAGGAAAATCATAAAAGTCAGGACTCCTTTATAGAGTGGGATGAAGCTACCCTCGTTTGTATTGCAGACGAGGGGGCTTATCCTCGTCTGCGCAGATTGAAAGATAACTCGCTTTTCGTGGTTTACGAAAACAGAAAAGGCGATGTGGTAGTTAAGAGGAGTACCGATAAAGGTGCAAACTGGAGTGACCCGGTTACCGCGTATGAGCGGTTCGAACATACGGGCGAAGCGGGGGCAACGTCGAAGGTAAATATTGCCAATCCTGAGATTGTGCAGCTTGACAATGGGGATATTCTGCTAGCGTGTAATCTGCGGCCTCAGAAAGAGGGGATATATCCATTTTCCATCGCATTGAAAAGAAGCGAAGACGAAGGGGTAACATGGTCGGATGCGCAAATTCTTTACGAAGCCGGTCTTTATTTCAGGGACGGATGTTGGGAACCCTCTTTCTTAGCATTACCGGATGGAACGCTGCATATTTACTTCGCCAATGAGTTTCCTTACCAGTCCTCAGATGAACAGGAAATATCGATGTTGGTTTCAACGGATTCCGGTTCTACGTGGTCGGAAGAACCAACCGCAGTCAGTTTCAGGAAAGGGCATAGAGACGGCATGCCTGTTGCCGTTCATAACGGAAGGGATATATTTGTAACCATTGAGGATAACCTGTCCGGACAATTTAAACCATATATGATTCAAGGTTCAGTTGATAATCCTTGGGAAAATCCCGTTTGCGAAAATTCATCCCATCGGTATTCCGCTTTACAAGAACCATTGCCCGATGCCGTGTATGCAGGGGCCCCATACCTTATTCGCACGGATAGAAATCTGTTTGTGCTTTCTTACCAGACAACGGAAAACAGAACGTCCAATTGGGAACTGTCAACAATGGAGGTTGTGATTAGTGATAAATCATCAAATTTTAAAAATCCGACACGACCTTTCAACGTTCCGTTATCCAGCGAAGCTAAATGGAATTCACTGGCCGATTTGGGAAATGATACCATTGCCGCACTTTCTTCTACCAATTTCAATTCCGAAAAAATCGGTGTTTGGATGATAAAAGGGAAAATATTCAATAACTAAAAAATTGGCTCTATGTTACATTTTATTCAGTTGCTTTTCATTCCCATTCTCATGATGGCATGCAGAGCGCAGGAGACACCTCCGGAGAAACCTTCCGATGCAGGCGTTACCTACGCCAACCCGGTGGTAAACAGGAGCCTGCCTGATCCTACTATCATCAAGGCGAACGATGGTTATTTCTATCTCTATGCTACGGAAGATATCAGGAATACGCCCATTTATCGTTCAAAAGACCTCGTGAAGTGGGAATTTGTTGGAACGGCGTTTACCGATGAAACACGCCCGACGTTCGAACCACGTGGCGGTCTGTGGGCCCCCGACATTAATTTTATTAACGGTAAATATGTACTGTACTATTCCATGTCGGTTTGGGGCGGAGAGTGGACATGCGGCATTGGTGCAGCCACCGCCGATAAACCCGAAGGGCCTTTCACCGATCATGGCAAGCTATTCCGCAGCAACGAAATAGAGGTGCAGAATTCCATCGACCAATTCTACATAGAAGAGGATGGAAAGAAGTATCTGTTCTGGGGAAGCTTTAGAGGTATCTACGCCATTGAATTGTCGGACGACGGATTGTCCGTTAAACCGGGGGCGGAAAAGCAGCAGGTGGCCGGAACGGCTTATGAAGGCGTTTACATACATAAACATAATGATTATTATTACATGTTTGCCTCTATCGGTTCGTGCTGCGAAGGACTGAACAGCACCTACACTACCGTCGTAGGGCGTTCTGATAATCTTTTCGGTTCTTATCTGGATAAACAGGGTAGGTCTATGATGGATAACCGGCACGAAAATGTGATTCAAAAAAATGCCAGATTTGTCGGTACGGGACATAACTCGGAAATCGTTCCGGATGGTAAAGGACAGGACTGGATTTTTTATCATGCTGTTTCCGTTGACAATCCCAAAGGACGCGTATTGATGATGGACCGGATCCGTTGGGATAACGATTGGCCTTATGTAGAAGGTGGAACCCCCTCATTGGAGGCCGACAAACCTCTATTTTGATAACAAATTGAAGAAGATGTCGAATTAATTCTTACTTTTGTATTGCTGGGATAAACGTTTCCTGTGAAATAGTAACTACGGAGATTGAAGCGATATCAAATGTGGGGTTTGTGGTTTGTTGACCCACCTCAGGGTGGATGCTTCCCCTGGAATTTCAAAGATGTGATTAAAATATAAAAAAGAAAAACGATGAAACCGGCATGGTTACAATAATCATCAAAGGTTCTATCTACATTAATGTAAAAATAAAAATAATCAGATGAAACTCAATCAATTTATCCCGCTGATGGCACTTATTGCCGTTGTTGGATGTACGAACAAACAAAAAGAAACGCCCGCAGAGCAAGCAACGCTCTCGGGACTGGAGAGAAGCAATTTTCAATCGGTTGTGAATGGCGATTCAACCGATTTGTATCTATTGAAAAATGGTAATGGAGTAGAGGTTGCCGTAACAAACTATGGCGGCAGAATTGTTTCGGTGATGGTGCCCGACAGAGATGTAAAATTGCAGGACGTAGTTCTCGGATTCGACAATATTAACGATTACGTCCATATCAATAACAATTTCGGGGCAACCATCGGACGTTACGGTAACCGGATTGCCAACGGGAAAATAACGGTTGACGGCGTGGAATATCAATTACCCCAAAATAACTTCGGGCACACCCTGCATGGCGGACCGGAAGGGTTCGATACAAAAGTTTTCGAGGCCTTTCAACCGGATAGTCAAACCGTTGTGCTTAGCTACTTATCTGTAGATGGTGAAGCCGGATTTCCCGGTAACCTGAATGTTAAGGTGACGATGACGTTAACGGATGAGAATGCCATCGATCTTCAGTACGAGGCTGAGACCGACAAAGAAACGGTGGTGAACCTTACCAACCACTCCTATTTTAATTTGACTGGTAATGCGAACAATACCATTCTTGATGAGTTACTGATGATTAATGCCGATGAATTTACTCCGGTGGATGAGACATTTATGACCACCGGAAAAATAGACAAGGTGGAAGGAACGCCGATGGATTTCAGAACACCTACCGCTGTGGGAGACCGCATCAATGAGTATGATTTCGATCAATTGAAAAACGGTGATGGGTACGATCACAATTGGGTACTGAACACCAAAGGCGACGTGTCGCAAGTAGCGGCAACGGTTTATTCACCTGTTACCGGAATCCGGTTGGATGTATATACCTCCGAACCCGGGCTGCAGGTATATGCCGGCAACTTCCTTGACGGAACCGTTACCGGTAAGAGTGGCGCCGTTTACAACAAACGCAACGCCATTTGTCTGGAAACGCAGAAGTATCCGGATTCTCCTAACAAACCCGACTGGCCTTCGCCCTATTTGAAACCGGGTGAAAAATACAGCAGCCGCTGTATTTACAAATTTTCAGTGCAGGAGTAATAATTATACAAAAAAATCAATTTCGGGCTACAATGCAATGATAGTAGCCCGAAATCTTTTCTTCATTTCTTTTTTATACTCCTTTTTATTCCCTTTACATTTGAAATTATGGAACAATTAACGAATCTACCTATTTGGGCAATTGTCGTTTTGGGAGTGCTCGCATTATTTGATGCAGTGATGAAGGTGATTGGTATGTGGAAATCGGCACGAAACAGTCATCTGGCGTGGTTTATCTGTATTGCTATTTTTAATACCATTGGTATTTTACCGATTGTGTATCTTGTACTACACAAGAATAAAGCACTGCCTGAAACCGAATAGATTTTTTGTTACGAATGTCGAAGAGAGGCTGAATTAGAGCGATTCAGCCTCTCTTCTGTGTTATGTCTAATTGCTTCAGATATACGTTTTTATAGTATTTACACCACGCGCTGATTCCGCATATCTCGCATTTTGGTTTTCGCGCCACGCAGATGTACCGCCCGTGCAGGATAAACCAGTGATGCGCTTTTGAGAGTTTCGATTTGGGAATATACTTTACAAGCTCTCTCTCCGTTTCTAACGGTGTTTTAGAATTATCCGTCAACCCGATACGGTTAGCCACGCGAAAAACGTGCGTATCCACCGGCATGGCGGGTGTGTCGAATGCAACGGCCAACACTACGTTTGCCGTTTTTCTCCCTACGCCGGGAATGGTAAGCAGGGAGTCGATATCGGGAGGTACTTCGCCATTGAAGTCCGAAACCAGCTTCTTTGCCATTCCAACCAGATTTTTTGCCTTGTTGTTCGGGTACGAGATGGATTTAATGTATTCAAACACTACATCAGGCGACGAGGCCGCCATTACTTCGGGTGTGGGAAATGCTTCGTATAACGCGGGTGTGGTCATGTTTACACGCTTGTCGGTACACTGCGCCGATAAAATTACGGCGACCAACAGTTGGTATGTGTTTTTGTAATGCAGTTCGGTTTCCGCCGATTCCGCATTTGCTTCAAACCATTCGAGAACCTTTTTATAGCGCTCTTTTTTGGTCATTGTCTTGCAAAATTAGTTCATTGTTGTGAGAAAGAAATTTTTAAAAATAATAAACGGATTTGACGGCAGCTAATGAACAATATTATTTCTTAATTTCGTCCGACAAGGGAATAAACCGTGCGCTTAAATCCGGGTCAGTCATGTCGGGATCAAGAGGATACATAGGGCGGTTGATTCGTGTGTAGGGCAAACGCAGCAGATCCTGATCCACACCTCCGGGAGTGAGTGCCATAATCCAGTCGCCACGCATATCATACAACTCGGGAACAAGGTATCCAAGTTTTACTACCAAAATATCCGCTTCTCTTGGATTTAATCCCAAATCGGTAAAGTTTTTTTCGTAGTGGTATCCTTTTCTTTTTTCCGTGACAATGGTGTATATATTCCCGCTTTTTACTACTACCTCAGTATTCGCATCGATATCGCCTTCTTTAATAGCTGTAATCTCACCTTGTAAGCGGATGGGCGGGGCAAACCGATCATCCACATCCGCTCCGGCTGTGGCATCGATCGTTCCGCCTACGCCTGTTTCTTTGGCTTTCTTTACAAACTCAGGCCCCGGAATGGAAGCATATATCAATGTTTTGCTGTCAGACGATTTCAATTCGGGGCGTTTGAATATTTCGTGTAACGTCCATGTTACGTCGCCCGCACCTCCGGCAGTAGGATTATCTCCCATATCGCTGATGATAAACGGTTTTTTATCGCTTGCCAACGCCTTGGAGAAAGCCTCATCCAAATAGGTGGTGGGTGCTACAAACTCAAACTCATTTCTCACTTCCCAGAAGTAGCGTGCAAGCTCTTCGGCAGCCTTACCCACAGCCTCCTTGTCGTCTCCGTAAGCCATCACCAATCCATGGTTACGCGGTTCGTCAGCCCAGGGATATGACATCCAGATGGCTGCGTCAATCACGTTCTCTTTGTCTAACAGACCCGGAATTTGTGCATACAAACTTTTTCCCGGTTCTATACGGGTGCTTGTTTTTTCGCCCGGAAGAAGAATGGGAACCGGAATCCATGCTTTGTACGCCGGTTTGCCTTTGCCGTTTTCGAGCCTGTTGAGCAGGTTGGTAACCGCTCTTTTTTTCGATTCGATGGCATCTTCGTGAGGAGCTAACCGATAGCAGGTGATGAGATCGGTGTTTTGTGCCAGGCGGGGAGAAACGCTGCCGTGCAAATCCATAGAAGTGGAGATCAACACGTCGGTGCCCACCAACTCACGGATGCGTACCAGGAAGTCTCCTTCCGGATCATCCAGTCCCTGTACGCTCATCGCTCCGTGAATGTCGAAGAAAAGTCCGTCTAAGGGCAATCTCTCTTTCAGCATATCCAGTGTTCTGCTTACCAACGATTCGTACGTTTCGCGTGTAACGATACCGCCGGGTATGGCGTGCCCGCGAAGGGTGGGAAGCCATATGGCCCGATCGATGATACCCGAGTCGGGAGCAAAGAACGGATAATAGGTGAAAACATCTTCACCCTCGCGTGATTTAAAAGCCTCTTCATGCGTGACCGCCGGAGAGAACGTGCTGGATTCAATAGCAATCCCCGCGATGGCAACTCTAGGCAGTTCTTTTCCGGTTGAGCCGCTTTTACAGCTTGCGATAAGCAGTATAAGGACGATGGGAATGGTAAAAAGAAGTTTCTTCATTTTGCGTGTATTTTATTGTAATGATGATAAATTATGTATTATAAAAAGGGGTTATTATCAAACTTCCGATACTGTAATTTTACTATAGATGATTGATAACATGTATGGTATGTGCCGATACCAGGCAAGCTGTTTCCGTCCGGAGCCGTGTTTCGCCCAAACTTATGGGTTCAAAACCGTTGGCAATTGCTCTATTCACTTCCTCTTCGCTAAAATCGCCTTCCGGTCCAATGAGAATGAGCGCGTTTTCCTCTTTCTTGTAGAGTTGCGACAACGGCTTTTTGGGCAGATCATAACAGTGGGCGATAAATTTCCTGCCGTGAAAAGGACGGGAAACGAACGTATCAAACGTCACCACGTCCTCTGTTTCAGGCAAGAAAGCCTGCAGCGATTGTTTCATTGCCGAAACGGCTGTTTTCTCCAACCTTTCTTTCTTTATCTCTTTACGCTCAGAGTAGGCGCTTACGATGGGAATAAACCGGTCAACCCCCATTTCTGTAGCTTTCTCCACGAACCATTCGTTTCTATCCATCTGTTTTGTAGGAGCGAAAGCGACCTGAAGCATGAAATTCCTGTTCTTCGGTTTTTCTATTCTATGATGGATGCTTACTGTGCAATGCTTATAATGTGCCTGAATAAGCGTACATTCATAGAAGAAACCCTTTCCGTCGGTAAGGGTCAGCCTGTCGCCTTCCCGCATCCGAAGGACTTTTATACAATGTTGCGATTCTTGTTCCGGAAGTTGGGGATTATTCAGGATATCGGGACAAAAGAAGAGGGTGTCGGGCATATTGCTTGATTTCAGGACTTATTTTCTCTTCGGTTAATTTCATCGCGCAAACGAGTAGCCAGCTCATAATTCTCTTCATTAACAGCATCGTCAAGGCGATTTTTGAGTGCTTCCAGGCGTAGATCAGAAAGTTGCTCCTCATTCATCCCCTTTTCCTCGTTCAAAGAATCAGGCGTAGGAGAAGGAGATTCCTCATCGAAAACAATCGCCATTTTTTGCATGATATCTTCCGTCGTGTAGATAGGCGAATTGGTGCGTATGGCTAACGCCACGGCATCGGACGTACGTGAGTCGATGCGGTATTCTTTTCCGTTTTGGCGTAGCAGCAGTTCGGAAAAGAAAGCGCCCTCCTCAAATTTATAGATCAAAACTTCTAATAACTCAACGTGGAGCTCTTTCCAAATGGAACACATCAAATCGTGCGATAAAGGCCTGGGAGGGGTTATGCCTTCCATTACGATAGCGATGGATTGAGCTTCCGGCGTGCCAATGACAATGGGGAGACGGCGAATGCCGATCTCCTCTGCAAAAATGAGCGCGTACGCGCCGGCTTGTACCTGGCTGAACGATATGCCCAAAATGGATAGTTTTATTTTTTTGTCATAGCAACTTCAAATATACTATATTTTTTATGCAGGAAAGAGAATCTATGCCATTTTTTTGAAAATTTTATCGGATTGGTGAATAAAAACTTCAAGATATTATTTCATATACAGGTGTTAAGTCTCATAGGTTGTTTTTAGTAATCGTAAGCTTTCGAGCCTTGTGAATAAGAAGATTGTCAATTGCTTCCAAGAATTACTTAAAAATACATAAATATTTGTTTCTGTCGTTTCCTTATCCTAAATTTCAACCCTATTATACTTTGGTTTATTTTTAATAAGTAAATTAACGCATTAGTAATCTTGGTCGTAAAAGATCTATTAATCACCTTCTTCAAAAGAAATAGTATGAAACATCCCATTATTCTGTTTTTGTTAATTGCTTTCGGCTCACTTACGCTCCCGGCTCAAACGCGAAATTACGATCAGGAATTAGTAGATCTGTTATACGGGTTACGATTCGAAGAGGCCATCGATTTTTACGACCAACACAAAGACAGTATTCTTCATCCTTTTACTACGGATTCCTATAAACTTTTAACAAACATACACCTGGATAAAACGGATAGCTTTTTCCTGCAATTGCCATTGTTCATGGAAAAATATTATGGAGGTGTATTTAACGATGAAATGATGCCTTTTTTACGGTCTCTCTATTTCCATGCAGGAGATTATGAGAATGGTTTAAAAACAGTCGAGATTTTAGAGTCGTTTTTCTTGAAACGAAGAGAAAAAATTGAGAGGGAGTTGAAAGAACGTGCCAGAGCACAAAATGGAATTAAGTGGGATATTTATGAACTTGCCGAGTTGAAGAATATTACTCTTCCTTCGTTACCTTGGCATCTGATGCAAGTTCGATGGACGTATGCCGACAGCATTATTGATTTCCAGCGTATAGATATAGATATAACGATTAATCAGGATGTGTCAACAGACTATTGTCTGTATATATCCCCTTTTAACGGATCTTTTAATGGTGAACAATTTTATGCCGGAATTCAGACAAATATAGGCGGATCTCCTACCAAAGAGAATTTGACTGAAACAAGAGAGGGAGGAAAAGGTGGTATCTTTTCTCGCTGGAGTTATGATCAGGTAACGCCCATAGGAGTAGAATATGTGGAGATGTATGAGAATGGATTATGCGCCAGTGCAGGAAATGAAGGTGAATTTTGCAGCGTAAGGCGTCCTTACGAATGGACAAAAGGAACTTATACAGTATCTTTGATAAAAGAAGAAACGATAGATTTTAAGGGTGAGCCTCATACTTGGGTTTGTATGACAATAACGGACAGGAGGGATGGGGTGATAACCCGGATAGGACGATTGTTATTCTCCGGTGAAAAGCTTTTATGGCGTGATAATAATAAGGCTTTCGTTGAGATATATTGTTTTAAAGATAATAAGCGGTATATACCTGAAGCTGAAATAACATTTAAGCGCCCGATGATTGGTGATGAACCAATATCATTAACAGGGCTTGTGGCTCATCAACCTGTTTCCGCTCCTACCGAGCCAAATGGAAATACGCCAAACTGTGCATATGTTACTTCTGAAAATACTGATGTGACAGTACATATAACAGCAGATGTGAGACCGCAGTCTAAGAATGAAATCTATTATGTTATTATACCTGATGGAATTGTTGCAGGTTTTTAAGGATATACGAACAAAACGCAGTTAGCGGATAGTTATTACCTGTTGTTATATGGGGATATACACGAGTCGCAGTCTTTTTCTGCAATTATTGCGAATTTAAACGTGTTAAACAAAGAAAATCTACCCGTTTTGATTTTGAAATGACAAAAAAATTGTATCTTTGCACCCACATAAAAAATGGTGGTTGTAGCTCAGTTGGTTAGAGCGTCGGATTGTGGTTCCGAAGGTCGCGGGTTCGAGCCCCGTTTTCCACCCGGATCTCACTGATTATGAGGTTTTTATTTTTTTAGATTTGTTTTAGGTAATCACGTATTATTTTAAATACGTGATTTTTTTATCTCCCTCTGCGTCGGAACTCAGAGCATACAATGGCTGTGGCTGCCGCCACATTCAATGATTCCGAAGTGGCTCTTCCTGCAGGAAAATTAGGAATAAAAAGTCTCTTGTTAACGAGTCTTTCCGTTTCAGGCCCGATGCCTTTTCCTTCGTTCCCCATCACAATAAAACCTGTATTTGAAAGTGTTTCTGTATAGATGTTTTCCCCTTCCAGAAAAGTTCCGTAGATGGGGAGATGCGCATTATTCTTCAGAAAGTCAACAATATCGGTATAGTGCACATTCACTCGGGCAATGGCGCCCATGGTAGCCTGAACGGTTTTAGGATTAAATACATCAGCGGTGTCGTACGAACAAATAATATGCTCGATACCAAACCAATCCGCAATACGGACAATGGCGCCCATGTTTCCCGGATCTTGAATTCCGTCCAACACGAGGCTTAACTTTTCACTTATATTTCCTTTTTCTATGCTGTAGGACGGACGATAAAAAACGCCTATAACCTGAGGGGGCGTTTTCAGAAAAGAGGCTTTTTTCAGATCGTTTTCGTTTGCTTCCAGTATTTCATCTGCTTTTATTTCAGGGTGGGCAGACACTATTTCGGGCAAGGCCGCAATGAACTGACACCGGCATGCGGCAAGCAGATCGAACACCAGTTTCGTTCCTTCCGCCACAAACGTATCGTGTTCGTCGCGATATTTCTTCTCCTTCAATGAACGGATATATTTTATTTTATTCTTGCTCAGACTCATATTATTTGCTTCACGTTATTTGGTTTCGCCGTTGTTTGCATTTTTGTGTTATTCACTCGCCCTGCTTATATTATTTGTTCATGCACTTCGCTCTCGTTATTAGGCTTCGTGTTAACAACCTTCATCAATAACTCTTTCAATGAAATTGTTCCTTTGTTCATAATTATCTCGTTATTCAGCTTCGTGGTAGCAGTCTCTATCAATCTTATTAGAGATGTAAAAGTAGTAATTTAACCGCTATTTTCCTCCAAAACCAGTATTGTATCGTAAAAGTCAAGAAAACCGTATCAAAAAAGACCATAAACATATCAATTAATTAAGGCTGGTAGTTTTAAAAAATAACTATCTTTGTGGTTAATCAATTATAATGATGTGGGTGTACACACGTTTCATTTTAAAATATACTAACCGTCTTATTACATCTATTTTTATGAACGATAACGCATTAATGAACAGAGCTGCAGACAACATCCGGATTCTTTCGGCATCAATGGTAGAGAAAGCAAACTCGGGGCATCCCGGTGGAGCTATGGGGGGGGCTGATTATATAAATGTCTTGTTCTCCGAATTTATAGAGTATGATCCGGAGAATCCGACATGGGATTCAAGAGATCGATTCTTTCTCGATCCAGGCCACATGTCCCCGATGTTGTATTCCGTACTTTGTTTAAGCGGCAAATTTTCATTGGACGAATTGAAGAATTTCCGTCAGTGGGGAAGCCCTACACCCGGACATCCCGAAATCGATGTGGTACGGGGTATTGAAAATACCTCGGGCCCGCTTGGGCAAGGCCATGCATACGCAACAGGTGCGGCAATCGCCGCCAAGTTCCTTCAAGCCCGTTTAGGAGATGTCATGGATCATACCATTTACAGTTATATCTCCGACGGCAGCGTTCAGGAAGAAATTTCGCAGGGGGTAGGGCGTATCGCCGGACATTTGGGGTTGAATAATTTGATCCTGTTTTATGATTCCAACGCCATTCAGCTTTCTACCACTACCGATGTGGTAACGAGTGAAGATGTCGCGAAGAAATATGAGGCCTGGAACTGGAATGTGATCACGATTGACGGCAATAATGTGGACGAAATCCGCAAAGCGCTGACAGATGCGAAAGCAGAAAAAGATAGACCTACGCTTATTATCGGGAATACCATTATGGGACGTGGGGCATTGGCGGCGGACTGCAGTTCGTTCGAATGCCAGGTTTCCACTCACGGACAGCCATTAAGCGCAGCAGGCGCCGATGTGGACCAAACGATAAAGAATTTAGGCGGCGATCCGGAGAATCCGTTCGTTCTCTTTCCGGAAGCAAAAGGATTATACGATAAACGTAGACTGGAGCTGGAGGAAATCGTATCCGCAAGAAAAGCGAAACAGAAGGAATGGGCAGCAGCCAATCCCGGATTGGCCGAAAAGAAACGCAAGTGGTTCGCTCGGGAACTTCCGCAAATCGATTGGGCGGCTATTCCGCAAAAATCGGATGCGGCAACGCGTGCAGCATCGGCTACTGTGTTGGGTGTGTTGGCGCAACAGGTAGAGAATATGGTGGTTGCTTCTGCCGATCTATCGAATTCCGATAAAACCGACGGCTTTTTGAAACATACGAAAGCATTTGCAAAAGGGGATTTTTCGGGAGCTTTCCTGCAGGTTGGGGTTTCTGAATTTACCATGTCGTGTTTGTGCATCGGGATGAGTTTGCATGGAGGGGTTATTCCCGCTTGCGGAACATTTTTCGCATTCTCCGACTATATGAAACCGTCCATTCGGGTAGCAGCGTTAATGGAAACACCGGTTATTTTTATTTGGACACACGATGCGTTCCGCGTGGGTGAAGACGGTCCCACGCATCAACCCGTGGAACAAGAGGCGCAAATTCGCCTGTTGGAGAAACTTCAGAACCATCACGGACACAATTCGATGCTTGTGCTTCGTCCCGCAGACGTTCATGAGACTACTGTCGCATGGAAGATGGCGCTTGAAAACGCACATACCCCAACCGGGTTGATCCTTTCACGACAAAATATCAAAGACCTGCCCGCAGAAGAATCGCGTTTCCAGGAAGCGCTGAAAGCGGAAAAAGGGGCTTATATTGTTCAGGATGAAGAAGGGTACGATGTGATTTTATTGGCGTCGGGCTCGGAAGTTTCCACATTGGTGGAAGGAGCCGGATTGCTTCGGGCAGAGGGGGTGAAAGTCCGCATTGTTTCCGTTCCCTCAGAAGGATTGTTTAGAGCTCAACCCGTTGAATATCAGGAGTCGGTATTGCCGAAAGGAAAAAAGAAATTCGGATTGACGGCAGGCCTTCCCGTAACACTGGAAGGACTTGTCGGCGCCGACGGAGCAGTCTGGGGAATGAACTCTTTCGGGTTCTCGGCTCCCTATACCGTTCTCGACGAAAAACTGGGATATACGGGGAAAAACGTATACGATCAGGTGAAAAAACTGTTATAATTCCAAAAGTAAACGGTGAACATTTGTCTGAGTATTGTAACTGAGGGTTGTTGACTAATAACTGTAAACTGATTAATATGTCTTTATTTGATAATTCGGAAAAACCTATCGGGTTGGGCTCCGATCACGCAGGCTTTGAGGCGAAGCGGTATATTATAAAAGTTCTTGAGGAGAAAGGTATTCCTTACAAGGATTTTGGTGCGTATTCATCTGAAAGCAGCGACTATGCCGATTACGCGCACCCCCTGGCCCTGGCCGTTGAAAGTGGCGATTGTTATCCCGGTATTGCTATTTGCGGGACGGGAAACGGTATCAGTATGACTATGAATAAGCATCAGGGAATTCGTGCGGCATTGTGCTGGAATCCGGAGGTAGCTTTTTATGCACGGGCGCATAACGATGCGAATGTACTTTCACTTCCAGGCAGATTGCTGAGTGAAGAGGAGCTCTATGAGATTCTGGTCATGTTTCTGAATACGCCGTTTGAAGGAGGGCGCCACGAAAGGAGAATCAATAAGATTCCATGTGGATAGGGCCTTAGTACCGTCCAATTGGTGAATCCCGGAAGTTTCCGTCCGGCAAATGGGCCTCACTACGATTTCGCAATTTATTAATGCCGTGAGCGTATGAAGATTAAAAAACAATACGTGGTGCTTTTTATTCTACAGCTTGCTTTATTGCAAAGTTGCGAGGATATGAGCATGAAATTCGACAATCATCCCAGAGGCAATTTTGATGCGCTCTGGACCATTCTGGACAGGAATTATTGCTTTTTCGAGTACAAAGAGATAAACTGGAATGCTGTTTACGAAGAGTACAGTGCCCGTATCACGGCCGATATGAACAACGATGCTCTTTTTAAACTCATGGGAGAGATGCTTGCCGAGTTAAAAGACGGACATGTGAATTTGGCTGCGTCGCACGATATTACCCGTTATTGGCAATGGCAGGAAAATTATCCCGCTAATTTTGACCCTGCTATTCAGACATATTATCTCGAAACCGATTACAGCATCGCTTCCGGTATGCGGTATAAAATCCTGGAAGATAACATCGGATACCTCTATTATGAGAGTTTTTCGAGTGATGTAGGAGAGGGAAACCTCGATCAGGTTTTAAACCGAATGGCTATCTGCAAAGGACTCATTCTGGATGTGAGAAGTAACGGCGGGGGTAGCCTGACAAATGTGGAAAAAATTACGAGGCGTTTTTTCAACGAACGCACACTTATCGGTTACATATCTCACAAAATTGGACCTGGGCATACCGATTTTTCATCGCTCTACCCCAAATACGTGGAAAGTTCCAATCGGGTGCGCTACCAAAAGCCTGTTGTTATTCTCACAAACAGGGGTTGTTACAGCGCAACGAATGAATTTGCCAGTATCATGAAATACGCACCCAATGCAACCGTTATCGGAGATAAAACAGGCGGCGGAAGCGGATTGCCTTTTTCATCGGAACTTCCCAACGGTTGGTCTATCCGTTTTTCTGCGTCTCCCATGTTTAATGCCGAAAAAGAACACATCGAATTCGGCGTGGAACCCGATATCTATGTAGATATGCTGCAGAGCGACAAGGATAAAAACAGAGATACCATCATCGAAAAAGCACGGGAAGTGATCAAGAGCAAATAAAATATACCTCTGACCGATCCTTTTTATTCTTAGTATAAACACGATGTGCCATATATTTCCGAAAGAAAGATAGTTTTCTTTTGATCGCTTGATAGCCCGAAAATACTTGAGAAGTCGCATATTTATGAATGCAAAAAGCGGCACTGATTTTATCCTATTCTTAAATCCAAAATTCTTTTTGCATATGCGGATACCGTAAGGATATTTATACTTTGTCATAAAAATATCATTCGGCAAAGTGAGAACTCTTTATTCTTTTCAATGAAAATTTTCCTCGTCGATTTTATATATTGATAACATTTATATTCTATCTTTGCAGCTATACGGGAACGTTATTCCTCCATTTATATCTTTCGTACTTTTAAAATGCTTGCAGAGAAAAGGAAAATAACAGGGAGCAATAATCTTATGAATGACCGGGAGTTGGTATGTCGCCTCATTAACAACGACCATGAAGCGTTTTGCGAATTGTATGCAAAGTACAAGGATCGTTTGTTGTTTTTTGCCCTGAAGTTTGTTAAGTCGTATGAATATGCCGAAGACATTTATCAGGATGCATTTACCATCATATGGCAAAGCCGGCGGTTTCTTGATCCTGAAAAAACATTTTCATCGTACCTTTATACCATTGTAAAAAATCGCCTTCTCAATATTTTAAGGGATATAGAGAATGACCAAAAACTCAAATCGCATATCCTTGCCAATGCCATTGATTATTCCGACAGCACAAACCAGCATGTTCAGATCAATGAATTGAATACTATTCTCGACAAAGCGTTAAAAGAATTGACTCCCCGTCAGCGGCAGATATTTGAAATGAGCCGGAACGAACAGATGACACATAAAGAAATTGCCGAGATACTGAATATTTCCGTGCTTACGGTGCAAGAGCATATTTCAATCGCTTTAAAATCCATCAAACATTACCTGAGGCAATATCCCGATTATCTGGTCGACTTACTGCTTATCTTGGTTTGTGTAAATATTTAAAAAAAGTTAAACACACCCCAGATATTAACCTTTTCTGTGTATTACTAATAAGCGAGCGTATCGGATAACAAAAAATATTCTTCCGGTAGTATGTTATACCCTACAAGGCAGATAGTGTTATTTTGCTTTTATATATGTAGGACGGTATATTTCCAGTTTGTACGAAAGGCTTATGAAGAGTAATAGCGAAAAAGAAAAAATACTAAGACGTTTCCTGGATAATCTTTACACGAAAGAAGAGGCGGAGCTTTTTTTTCCGGAATGTAAGAGATCGGGAAAACGAGATTATCATAAACAATGTAATATCGGAACTGGAAGAAGAGTCCGGATTGCAAGCGAATTCCGGTGCCGTAAGCTACCAGCAATACAAACTGGAGGCACGGCAACTGTTGAGACGTATTGAAAAGAAACGGATACGGTTTCGTCAGGTGGCAGTATATATTGCCGCAATGGCGTCGGTATTATTTTTCGCCGTATATATATTTCATCATGTAAAAAATGCGGAACCCTCTTCTGTGTCGTATATGGTAACCGTTACTTCCTATGGAGAAAAAAAGCGGCTGATGTTTTCCGATAGTACCCGGGCAGTATTGAACTCCCGTACAAATATTGCTTATCCTGAGAATTTCGGTAAAAATGAACGGCGCATACGGCTTTCCGGAGAAGCTTATTTTGAAGTGAACAAAGATAACA
>AGTN01112365.1_pt1 | contig 23754 bp, 16 predicted proteins | sample 314218 | NCBI WGS metagenome assembly AGTN01 (sample SAMN02954264, study PRJNA73603) | bioreactor metagenome | biome: terrestrial; feature: non-aerated bioreactor; material: poplar woody material; isolation source: poplar biomass | place: USA | collected 2006-12 | reverse complement strand
CGCTTTATCATGGCTGTGTGGCCAGTCATTGGAATCAATACAGTTTAACAGATTGAACCGTCTGATGATTCAATCTGTTAACCCCCATGTAGAGCTATATAAAGATTTACCCCTTGTTTCGTATCAAATAGGTGATACGGAATACTCAACCGTTTTTCCTTCTGAAATAATTGAGATCTCTTTTTCAACGCAATCATATGAATTTGGGATTAAAGGGAAAGTCCGCTTTAAAAACATTTCTGGTGATACTATACATTTACATAACATTGTTCCGCTGGGACGTAGTGAAGAACATGTGTATATTACGGGAAAAGGTTCACATGGCCTCTCTCGCACCTATTTATTCAGGCCTGGTTTTGACCCGCTAAATGTTATTGTTCCCGATAACGCGTGGGAATTAGGATTTACATGCGTAGAGACCAGTGGAGGAGGAAATATTGCCGGGTTGGTTCGACGAGATAATAAAAGTGTGAAACAAGGAAGGATTACGAGATTTGAAACCATCTTGTATCCGGATGGCGTTATTGATTATACTATTTGGTTGGATAAGTATGAAGGAGAGTGGCAAAACGGTTTGAAATTAATGTTTCAGGACAGGCTTTTATACGATATTCCGGTAGGCACCTTTGATAACTCACTGTTAGAAAGAGAGGACTTAAAATGGTTTCGAAGTTGTTATGCTGTAAACCTGATGATGACCTGGGATAAACGATTCTTCGATTATACAGACAATTCATTTCATATAAAGGAGCATCTTGAAAAGATGGAAAGTCTGATGGGGGGATATGATGTATATGGCATTTGGCCCACATGGCCTACTTTAGGTATGGACCAGCGAAATCAATGGGACATGTTCCGGGATTTACCGGGTGGATATGAGAAACTAAGGGAAATTTCTGATTTGTGCCACCAAATGGGAACTTATTTCTTTCTCTGCTATAATCCCTGGGATGAAAGCACATCTGATAATGAAGGGCACTTTGATGGCATGACCAATATCACTAAAAGCGCTGATATTGACGGATTTGTACTCGATACAAGAGGAAGTTCGAGTACGGAATTACAGGATGCTGTGGATGCTGCCCGACCGGGAGTAGTTATGTATAGTGAAGGTATGGCCGTTCCGCGGGATATGCAGGGTATTCCTTCGGGGCGGGTACATAATGCGCTCTATTATCCGCCGATTCTTAATTTGAATAAATTTATTAAACCGGATTTTGCCATCTTCAGGGTAGCAGAAGAGGCGCGGGAACCCATTCGCAGGGAGTTTAATCTTTCTTTCTTTAACGGATACGGAACCGAAATGTGTAATTTTCCACCGGGGAAGTTTGAATTTACTGATGAACAAATGAGGTATTGGGGGAAATTACTCTTAATTCAAAGAGAAAACAGTGAAAATTTTCTTCAGTTCGATTTCAAACCGCTTATCTCTGCCTTGGTAGATAGCATATATGTGAATAAATGGCCAACTAAAACAAAAACAGTCTATACTATCTTAAACTTACATCCATCCGGATTCAATGGGAACCTGTTTGAAGCGCAAGTTAATGACTCGTGCCACTTTATCGACTTATTTAAGCATGAAGATATTGTTATCAACCAAATGGAAGGAAAAAATTACGCGCAAATTAAACTGGATGCTTTTAATAGTTTTGATTTAGGTACCAATAATGAAAGTTCGGTATCTGCAATCGCTCAATTTCCAAAATTATTATCAGTTGAATTGCGGGGAGATAAACTTACCTTTTATTCTAAAAAAGGCGATAAAATTAAGATCTGGGCAGGCATACCCTCTTATGAAAATATCCCTCTGGAATTAGGCACACAGTCTCAATCAATTCAATTACTTGAAAAATTTCCCGATAAAGAAGGGAAGTTTGTAATTCAAGCGTTTGAAGGAAAAGAATTAATTGACGAAAGAGTGATTAACATAGCTCCCGGAACGGCACGTTTGATTTCAGATGTAATAACTACAGAAAAAGTTGAAAAAGCACCTACAGGCATGGTAACGATTCCCGCCGGTATTTTTAAATCCGACAGTTATCGGATTGGAGACAATTTCATTGCTTATCCTGAGGATTTAACATTCAAAGGGGAAGAGGTGGTTATGAAGAAATTTTATATGGATCAATATCCGATTACCAATAAACAATATAAAGAATTCTTAGACGCATCAGGCTATTTACCAAATGATACGACCAATTTCCTTAAACATTGGAAAAATAATGAGATACTTCAAGGACAGGAAGACTATCCGGTAGTTTATATAACATTGGAAGATGCGAAAGCATATGCCACATGGGCGGGAAAACGTATCCCGACCGAAATGGAATGGCAATATGCAGCTCAAACCGAGAAAGGGAATGAATGGCCATGGGTACAAAAAACTCCCGTGGAAAGGGAAGAAGAATTTATAACAAATACACTTTCAGTCTGGAAACTGAAAGGGATAGATTCAACCCGGTGTAATTTGGGAGATGGCTTGCTTTATCCGGTAGGGAAATATAGAGAGGGAAAAAATCCCTATGGGCTATATGATTTGGTTGGTTGTGTATGGCACTTGACGAATGATGTATACGATAATACCACTTATAGATATATAATGGTGAAAGGTGGAAGTTATTTTCTGCCGACATCAAGTTTTTGGTATGTTCAGGGAGGACCCAGAGAATTGAATTTTAGGCAATATCTACTACGTGTTTCCCCTTCATTTGAAAGAAAAGCAACTGTGGGATTCCGCTGTGTTAAAGATGCTTTATGATTTGAGTTATTGATGTTTTATTTGCTCCGATTTGATAGGTAATAATCATAACTACAAATGGAGAAAAAACAATAGGAGTAATAAGATTTGAATAAAAAAAGGTATGAAACGAGCATGTACATCATTACATCCAGGAACATGATTATTGCGAGTTCAAATAAATTTAGACTTTTTCTTTCAGACTTTTTCTCGCAATGGCATAGTTCGAGTAAACTCGCCCTTTGCTCATTCAGCTTAACGAAAAAGTACTTGTGACGGCATAGTTCAAACAAGTTTGACCTCTGCTCATCGCTTAACGAAAAAGTTCCATACACAATGATGTAAAAAAGTAAAATAATCGTATGAAAAGAATAGATTTAATCATTTTATTTTGTTTAGTAGTGAATTTAAATATTCAGGCCCAATTAATGCAGCCAACAACAGATTTATATTTAAATAATAGATCTCCGTTAATTACAAAACCTTTTATAGAACTTCCTTTGGGAGCCGTACGTCCTGAGGGATGGTTAAAAGAGCAGTTACTGATTATGAAAAATGGCATGACAGGGAATCTGGACAACCTCTACACTGAGGTAATGGGGCCTCGTAACGGATGGCTGGGAGGCGATGGCGATGTATGGGAAAGAGGCCCGTACTGGATTGATGGATTGTTACCTTTGGCATATATCTTAGATGACAATTCTCTGAAAGCTAAAGTCCAACCCTGGGTAGAGTGGACCCTTCAAAGTCAAAGGGCGGATGGATATTTCGGCCCGTCCATAGATAGAGAACCGGAAGAAGGATTGCAGAGAACAAATGCCCAAGATTGGTGGCCCAAAATGGTTGTCTTAAAATTCATGAAACAATATTATGAAACAACTCGCGATGAACGCGTTATTCCGTTTATGACAAACTATTTTAAATATCAATTAAAAGAATTACCTCAAAAACCGCTTAATCATTGGACTCGTTGGGGGCAGCAACGGGGAGGAGACAATTTAATGATAGTTTATTGGCTTTATAATATCACCGGAGAAGAATTTTTATTGGATTTGGGCGATTTAATAACTGAACAGACCGTTGATTGGACTGGCTTGTTTTTAAAAGGTGATATGCTGAATACCTTATTCAGCGTGCATTGTGTGAATTTGGCACAAGCTATGAAACAACCGATTATTCGATACCAGGCAACAAAAGATGCAAAACATATTGATGCGATTAATAAAGGAATTACCGATTTGAAAAGAGCACATGGGTGGCCCAATGGTCTATATGGTGCGGATGAACTGCTGCATACAGGAAATCCGACACAGGGTTCAGAACTTTGTACAGCCGTAGAAATGATGTTTTCTTTGGAAAAAATGATAGAAATAACAGGGAATGTGGAATGGACGGATTGGTTGGAGAGAATTACGTTTAATGCGTTACCAACGCAAGTGACTGATAATTATGATGCACGGCAATACTATCAACAACTTAATCAAGTGGAGGTGTCGCGCCAACCCAGAAATTTTATCACTTGTTATCATGGTACGGATCAATTGTTCGGTTTATTGACGGGGTACCCTTGTTGTACTTCAAACTTACACCAGGGATGGCCTAAATTTACCAAATACTTATGGTACGCTTCCAAAGACAACGGTTTAGCCGCACTTTTTTATTCTCCTTGCACGGTAACTGCGAAAGTGAGTACAGGGACTAATGTAAAGATTGAAGAAATCACAAATTATCCATTCGATGAATCCATTCAATTTAAAATTGATATCTTAGATGAAAAAACGAAAACGGTAGAATTTCCATTCTATTTGAGAATACCTGGATGGTGTAAAGAAGCAACGATAAAGGTCAATGACAAAATTTGGAAAAACGTAAGTGGAGGAAATATTGAAGCTGTTTCTCGTAAATGGAAATCAGGAGATAAGGTTGAATTAATATTGCCTATGGAAGTAAACGTATCACGTTGGTATGAAGGTTCGGCAGCTGTTGAAAGGGGACCACTTTTATACGCTTTACGCATGGAAGAAAAATGGACCAAGGTTCAGGATGACCGTGAACATGGCACACGATATGGTGATTGGTATTATGAAGTACATAGTGATACACCGTGGAACTATTGCCTGATTGAGGAATCCATTAAGCCGGAAAATATTCAGGCAGATTTTCAAGTTATAAAGAAAGATGTGAAGGGATATCCCTGGAATGTGGAAAATGCTCCTATCGAAATTAAAACCAAAGGTAAGAGGATGAATGAATGGCACATGTATAATGGATCTCATGGACCATTGCCGTTTAGCGTTCAATATCAGGCGACAACTATGCCGGAAGAAGAAATTACGCTGATCCCTTATGGGTGCACGACGTTGAGAATTACAGAATTTCCTATTATAAGGAAATAGAAGTCCGTATAAAATTAAAAAACGGGTTATTTAGTATATAACCCGACACTAATGAAAAATAATAATTATACAAATTTAATCCGCGATGAACAAATATCTAATTTTATTATTTTCAATTGCTTTCATTTCTAGTTGTAAATCAATTAAAGAAGATGGTATCGGGAATGCCTTGATATCGAAGAAGGTTAGCCAGGTTGATTTTTCGAATGTACAATTCTCGGATAATTTTTGGTTGCCCAGACTGCATAGTCATGTTACGGCAACGCTTCCGGTATGTATAGATCAGATAGAAAATAAAACCGGGCGTATTCTTAATTTTGAGAATGCATCGAGAGGTGTTGGAGAACATTCGGGTATTTTTTACGATGACTCCGATGTGTATAAAGCGCTTGAAGGAATGGCTTACAGTCTGATCAACAATCCTGATCCTGACTTGGAGAAAAAATGTGATGAATGGATTGATAAATTTGCAGCGGCACAACAACCGGATGGTTATATAAATACGTTTTACACATTAACCGGTCTGGATAACCGATGGACTAATATGGACAAGCACGAAATGTATTGTGCGGGACATATGATCGAGGCGGCAGTGGCGTATTATAAAGCCACCGGAAAAAGGAAACTTTTGGATGTGTCCATTCGTATGGTTGATCACATGATGAATGAGTTTGGCCCTGATAAACGACACTGGGTGCCCGGCCATGAAGAAATTGAATTGGCGCTCGTAAAACTGTATGAGGTCACGCATGATGAGAAATATCTCGATTTTTCCTATTGGCTTCTGGAAGAACGCGGACATGGTCACGGTAGTAAAGGTCCCGAAGGAACGTGGAATGCCAATTATTATCAGGATGAAGTGCCTGTCAGAGATTTGGAAAAAATAACCGGACATGCCGTACGCGCCACGTATCTGTTCTGCGGAATGGCGGATGTTGCCGCACTGAAACAAGATTCAGGGTATATCCATGCCTTGGATCGCCTGTGGGATGATGTGGTACACAAAAAAATGTATATTACGGGAGGTATAGGCTCATCAAGACACAATGAAGGATTTACGGTCGATTATGATTTACCGAACTATGAAGCCTATTGTGAAACATGCGCTTCGGTGGGGATGGTATTGTGGAACTCCCGGATGAATCAGTTAACGGGAGACTCCAAATATGTAGATGTATTGGAGCGTTCGATGTATAACGGCGCGCTTGCCGGAATCTCTTTGCAGGGAGACCGGTTCTTTTATGTAAATCCTTTGGCCTCCTACGGCGACCATCACCGTAGAGAATGGTACGGGACTGCTTGCTGCCCCAGTCAGATATCACGCTTCCTGCCTTCTATTGGCAATTATATTTATGGTACATCGGATGAGGCTGTTTGGGTAAATCTCTATATTGGAAACAGGGCGGAGATAGATGCCGGAAAAGAAAAACTTACCTTGCACCAGGAGACAAATTATCCGTGGGACGGAAACGTAAAACTGACGGTTGAGGCGCTCCGTAAACCAATGAAGAAGGAATTTCGTTTGCGAATTCCAGATTGGTGTAAAAACTACACAATTGGCGTAAATGGTGAAACAGTTGAAAATGTATCAATTGATAAAGGCTATGCAGTTATTCACAGAGAATGGAAAACAGGTGATGAGATAACGTTAATGATGGATATGCCGGTAGAAATAGTACAAGCAGATCCACGGGTAAAAGAGAATATCGGTAAACGTGCCATACAGCGTGGTCCATTGGTGTATTGCGTGGAAGAGGTTGATAACCCCTTGTTTGATGAACTAACCTTTTCATCCAACACTCAATTCGATTCGGTATTTGATTCTTCGCTTTTAAATGGAATAACAACCATTGAAGCCGTTACGGGCGATAAAACAATCCGGCTCATTCCTTACTATGCCTGGGATAATCGTGAGGCCGGACAGATGAAAGTATGGATCGACTATAAAGAATAAGAAGAGGGCAATCTGCTTCTTACCTCTTTTATTAGTAAAGGGAAGGCAGGTTCTGCCATATTATGATCGAATCCCTGAAGTTCGAAAAGGTGGGTGTTTTTGTGCCCGGAAACTTTCATCATACGCGCCAGATAGGCATTTTCTTCGTACCGGCCTAATAATTCCAATTCCCGGTCGCCTGTAATCAGCAGAAGGGGAGGAGCATCGGCACGTACATGGAAAAGAGGTGCCAATTCATCCGCTACCGGTTGCGTCTCTTCTATACCCCGTTCCTTGCGTATGGTAAAATGAGTGATGGTCTGTGCGCTGAAAGGGATCAGCCCTGCAATCTTATCGGCATCAATGTCGTGTTTCCCGAGCCATTGTTTATCCAGTCCGGCCATCAGAGTGAGGTATCCTCCTGCAGAATGTCCCGAGAGGAAGATCAATGAGGGATCACCCCCATAATTCCCGATATTGTTGAATATCCAGGCGATAGCTGCCGCCGCATCTTCGATGTATTCGGGAGAGGTTGCTTTTGGCGCTAAGCGATAGTTGGGCGCTACCACGCAGAACCCTTTATCTTTTAGCGCCTGAGGAATTTCTTTTTCTCCTCCGGTGAGTCCACCCCCGTGAAACCATACAATCGTCGCGAACCCCTCGCTCTCTTTCGGATAGTAAATATCTAACAGGCATCTCTCCTTGATGTATTCATTTTGTTGCTCCGCGTCAGTATAATAAGGAATATTCTTTTCAGTGATATATTCTTTTTTCTGCGGAAAAGCTACAGATGCAAAAACGATACATAATAACAGGGTTGTAATCTTCTTCATATCTTCTTACCTTTCTTCAATTAATTGCTCAATTGCCTTAATAAAAACTTTTCATCATCCACAATAATGAGCAAATCAATATCACTGCCGGGTAAAGCATCACTTCGCGCTTGTGATCCGTAGAGTATCACCTTTGTCCTGGGATCAGAACGCCTGATTGTATCCCGCAATATCCGGATGATTTCGGTATGTTGCATATAGTGGATTTTATTACGTAACAAAAGGCAAAGATAATGATTTTTCAATGAACAAATACTCCTATACTTATTAGAGTATTATCCTGTAAAGTATGGTGTTGACCATAGTCGACTTTAATCAACTGTCATATCAAATTGATCATAAGCTTCTGTTCTCCAGGCATACTTTTGGGTAGTGGGTGATATGCCAAACAAGGGTGAATAGGTTTTTACTTTTACGGTTTTGCCATCGGGCATAAACTCCAATATGCGTAACCAGCCGTCACCACCGTTGCCATGCCATCCGCCGCCTAAAGCCTGAGCGTTGAACATCATTTGATGAACACCCTGCCCGGCACTATTCTTATCGGTTCGAAAGGCAACATTTCTTTCAAATTTTTCTCCTGCTTCGCCATCATGGCCGCAAATAACGAATCTGATATTTGAGGCCGGGTAAATCAATTTGTTCCAGATATCTTCTCCGTAATTCGGATTTTTTATCTGGTATGATTCTGTTTTAAATCTCTCTCCTCCAACTCTAAGATAGGAATGCGTCATAAAAATAACCGTGTGGTTTTTGTATTTCTCGGAAGAAGCCAGCTCTTTTGCCCAGTGAAGCGTCTCGTCTCTCGGATGAAACTCCGTTGTGATGATGAGAATATTCTCCCAGTTCGGTACAGAGAATGTATACGCCGAGTTTTCTAATGTAGCCTGTCCGGACGCATTCGGAAAATAGGAGACCAGATGCTTCTTGTTTAGGCTATTGCGTTCAACCGTAAAATAATCACCGAACTTTGTAGCTCTGTTTTCAGCACTTTTATAGCCATAGTCATGGTTTCCTAAACTGGATATATAAGGCAGCCTGTTATCAATTCGGGAAAAAGCACTTGAAATAAACTGCCACTGTTCTGCGCTTGTCTGATTGCCATTCTGCCCTCCTTCATTAACCGACGAAATGAGATAGTCGTTGTACTCGACCAGGTCACCGGTACAAAGCACCGCTTCAATATTCAGGTTCTCCTTTTCCTGATGAATCCACTCCATCATCAGACTGAATAGTGGTTGATTGTAATTGAATTTTGAATATGTTTGCGGATCAGGCAGCACTATCATACTGAAAGAGTTGGAATCTGTCAGTTCAACCTTTTGTGCAAACAGGGAACAGCCGAATAACAGCCATCCCAAAATAAAACAGGAATGTTTTTTCATTTTAATAAAGAAGTTCTTAAAATTGTTCGGTAAATCTTCTAAACTTACAGCCGATTCTATAAGAAAAGCCGTACAAGTATGTTTGACTGTAAACGATGAGAATTTTGAAATGAGGGCATTGGGATTACTCGTTCAAATAGGCAATAATCTGATCCATTTGTGAGGCTATCTTCTTCAGATCGGTTCTATCTCCACCCGAAACTTCAGCTGTCAACCAGCCGCCTCTATGGTTTATCTCACGAACAGCTCTCATTACCACAGGCCAGTTGTTATCTCCCTTCAGCAGGTCGACCTTGAATCCTTCCCATAGTCCTTTCGAGTTCATCAATTCACGGCTGAATTCCTTGATATGGAATTTCATTATGCGCCCGTGGAGTGTTTTAATCCAATGCTCCGGCCAGCCATAACGGAGGATATTGCCTATATCGAAATACCAACCTACCAACGGATGGTTGATCTCATCCACAAATCGCTTGGCTTCCACCGGACTCAGGATAAAATTGTTCCAGACATTTTCCAACGCTATCTGCATTCCCGTTTTTTCGGCATATGGGATGAGCTCCCTGACAGATTGTTGGGAGGTAATGTATGCCTGTTCGTACGATACTTTTTCGTTCACTACGCCCGGCACCACCAAAACAGTATCTCCTCCTAACTCCTTTACTTCCTGTAGTGATTGAGCCACAGAGGCGATGCATTGTTTTCGGATTTCGGGGTCGGGATCGGAGAGGGGTTTCGACCAATGATCCTTATTGATCACACTGGGAAGCTCGATGCCCGATTTTGCTTTTGCTTCGAGGATCTCAGCGATGCTGAATTCCGTCGGGCTGTTTAACTCGACCCCGTCGAAACCGGCATCTCTCGCAATTTTAAACTTATCAACCAACGGCAGATCTTCTTTGATCATACCGAAAACCAATCCCTTTTTCAGCGTTACCTTATCCGATGTACTCTTATCACCTACAGGCGATTTTGTTTGTTTCTCAGCTGCGGATGCAAGCGGCGATATGGCTGCCGCACCTGCGATAACTGCTGCCGATTTGATAAAATCTCGTTTATTCATGTTTATTACTATTTAAATTCTGTAATGCCCGGAATAGCCTATGGGGATATCTTATTTTATGACATGTTTATTGATGATCTTCCCTGTCATATCTTTTTGGTCTATGTTTATAGTTTTACCGTCTGCCGTAACATCAAGATATGTTTCGTCATCGTTTATCAAAACAGGGAAATTTATGTTTGCATCATCCCCCTTTTTTATAAACTTGTAATTATGAGTATGTCCGCTGAACATAATATCTATGTTTGCATCATTCAGCAACGGCAAAAAATGTTTGGCAATTTCGGTAGTTCCATGCCAGGTAGATTCGGAGGGAGGAATGTGCAGAACAGCCACCCTGAATTTTGCAGACTTAAATTCGGGTTGCTCTATAACGGCCTTAACCCAGTTATTCTCTTCTATTCTATATTGATCAAAACGAGCAAGGTCTGAGTATTCTATATCGGAGTCGGGTTTATCTTCTCCTCCATCCAATACTAAGAAGAAAACAGGTCCATGCTGGAACGTGTAATAAAACTTACCGTTATTTGTTGGAAAATAGTCATAAAAAAATGAGCTGTCTTTTCCTCTCGTTTCATGATTGCCTCTCGCGTAGAATACCGGTACCTCTGAGGCAAATAACTTAATTGCCGTATCCATGAAACCGGTGAATATGCTCTCAGATTCTTGAACATTGGATATCATATCGCCATTAAAAATCACTAAATCGGTGTTTTGCCTATTTACATCTTTAAGCATCGCATGCAGATTATCGGTTTTTCCGTGGATATCATTCACAATTTTAAAAGATATCTGTTGCTTATTTTTATCTAATGTCACAAATGAAAACGGTTTATTTCTGTATACATCCGTCGATGCAATATCACCATAAAGAATCCTATGTGCAGCATAGTTTGCAACTTCCTTTGAGAAAATTCTGTACCGGTATTCCGTGCCGGGCGTAAGTCCCGTTATCGTTATCCGATGGAGTTGCCCTATTACCCTACTGCCATGTGAAGTTTCATAAAATTTCGCTCTTTCTTGAGCATAAAAGCTATCATTTCCTGCCGGAGCCAACTCCAACCAGGAGACTGCATCCTTATTGGTTGTCCAGATAATAGTGGCTTCATTCTCATTCAGTCTTTGAATGTATGGGCCATTTACAATTGCAATCTTTTGCGAAAAGATAAGTGCCGGAATAAAAAACAGGATTAAAAATAGTTTTGTCTTCATATTTGAAATTATTTTTTGTCTATTTTTAATTCAACCCAAACAGGCAGATGATCGGAAGCCATAGGCTCATTCTCAACCTTAGTTTGTAACGCCTTGAATCGGAAAAGACCGGATTGTTTTCCAACCACATAATCGATGCAGCGATTGGGATTTACAACCGGGATAGTGGGTTGCGACGGATCGTTTAAAATAACCCATTCTTTCGACAATTCCGCAATTTCATCGGATGAGGGAACAGCATTGAGATCGCCTCCCAGAAATACCGGTTTATTGGTGTATTTTTTCACCGCTTCATTCATCATCGCTACCGATGCATATCTATCAGGCTGCTTAAGCGACCAGTGGGTGCTGCAAATAACGTAGTCCTCCATTTCAACGATCAGCAGGCTCCTTCTCTCTTCGCTCCCGGGAAGTGGTATAACTTCGTGGCGAAGGGGCTTTTCTTTTGTTAAAACTCCAATCCCATATTTCCCTCCCTGATAATCGATAGAGGCACTGTAAGTGGCATGCATATCGGTTCTTTTTGCCAGTTCATCAAGAACGACCGCTCCTCCGCTGCGATCGGTGGCACTATCGAGTTCCTGAATGGCCACACAATCGGCATTTATTCGGCTGATGACATCTGCTACCCGGTCGAAATCGGTGACATCATCCATCCCCCGTGCATTGCGGACGTTGTAGGATAAGATTTTGAGTTTAACATACTCAGGATTAACAGGGACTCTTGATGTTGAACAGCTGATAAAAATTGTAAAGATCAGCAGACCTGCAAGACCGTGAAAGATGTGTTTTTTGTTCATTTTATTCACTACTTAATGGAAATCAACTCATGGGGAATTAAATCGTTCACTCTTTCTTTTGCATAATGACGGTTTCATTATGCTGTACCGGCAAAGTTAATCATTTTTCAGAGAATAAAACAATACTGCGAGGTGTCACCGGCGGCAATGCATCAAAAATTTAAGAATAACCGGTTTAAAGCTTATTCCTGTTATTACCTTGCATTACAGAGGCCGAAGCTAACGGTGTAACAGCAGTTGCTCCCGTCATGATCGCAGCTGATTTGATAAAATCTCGTTTGTTCATGTTTATTATTATTTAAATTCTGTAATACCCGGTATAGCGATAGGAACATCATATTTTGTATCCCAGGATACATTTTCGGGGAACAAAATCTCATGAGAAGACAATGCCTGGTCCAGTGTAATTGTTTGCCCTGTATATCCCGCCATGCGTCCTGCTAGTGCCACTAAATTGGAACGAGTCATCCATTCACCGTCGTTTACCGGTTTGTTTGTCCTGATGGAAGCGAACAGTTCATCGTGCTCCTGTTGGTACATGCTTCGTGATTGCGATTTCTTATAGGCGTTTTGTCCGTGAATTTAGTCTCGTCTTCGTACTTCCATGGCTTACTTCCCGATATTTTGTGGACTCCCGTACGGCAATCTACAACACATTTTCCATTCCATCCTACAAGTTCCACCGCGTAAGAAAGACTCGTATTGCTTTGCTGGCGGCAACGGAAATATGCTTTTGCTCCGTTGGGATATTCGTAAACAACCGCAAAATGCTCATACACGTTCCCAAATTTCGGATCTGTTCTCTTTTGCCTTCCACCGCTTCCGGTAACACTCAATGGTGCAACATCACCCATAGCCCATTGGAGCATGTCGATACTATGAATGGCTTGTTCATTGATATGATCTCCTGATTATTTTTCGTTTTTAATAGGAAAAATTGGCCCGATAAATACATATCGGGCTCAAATAATTACTAAATTTTTCGAATGATCTAGCCGTGGGACTGTATCTCAATTTCGAGTTACCTTGTGTCGAAGCATTTTACTTTGCTTGGGGAAATAAAAATTCAACATATACTGGGTAATGATCCGAAATGTAATGCGAAAGATCATCTTTTATAACCTCACTTTTGATTACTGTCTTAGCTGCAGCATCGTTACACCATAGGAAATCGATACGTTTTGGAATTCCCGTATTTGATTCTTTAATATTTCCATTACCATCCTTAAAGGTGGGTACGCTGCTCGTAAATTGATTATGCGTTAGATAGTAAGAATCAACAAAACCTGCTTCTTCTAGTTTCCCTAAAACGGAAAAGTCGATCTGACCGTTGTTCAGGTTACGAATATGTGCATGCTTTTCTTCACTATTTCGCATCACTGTTAATACATTATCGCCATAATGTGCTTTGTCGGCTGCGGAGAGTGAATTGAAATCTCCCATAATAAGGATCGGTTCATCCTGAGGTAACTCTTTTACTTGTGTAACAATATTTTGAACCTCCTCCAATCGTTTTTTATAGCTGAAAGGGGAGAAGTGTATAACGAAAATATGAATACCTTTAACCTTTGCATAGATATAGGCATGCCACATATTCTCGGTAACCTTTTTAAAGTTCGAAAAAGGTGTTTTTGCCGAAAGTGACACCGGAAATCCCTCTTCCTTGGACTGAAGGGCGTAAGGGTGCCCATAGGCGCCTGCTAACTCTTCAAGCGTCTTCTGTGTCCATCCGTTCATTTCCTGTGTTGCCACAATATCGGGATCTAAGCGTTTAACAAACTGCTTATAGCGATCGATATTGGTCGAATCTTTTAGTCCATACAGTACATTATAGGAGAGGATTTTTATCGTTTCCTGGGCAATACTGCCGCCGCTTATAAGGAGCAGGGCAGCAATAGTAAGAATTAAGTTCTTTTTCATAATTATCTGGTTCAGGCACCTGTTTCAGCCCAACCTGGGTTTTGTGTTAGGTTAGTGTTTAATTGAAGTTCTTGTGTAGGAATCGGGTAGTAGTAATCTTTTGACTCATCCCACTGCTTAACTATATCTGGTAAGTTGATGATTCTTCCACCATTTGTACCATTTTCTAATACCAGTTCACCAAGTTTCTGGTATTGGACACCCGGTTGACGGGTAGGGGCAGTACCTTCATAGATTACAAGATCTAGTTTACCGTCTTTATCTAAGTCATATTGCCCAGCACCTGGGAAGTACATACCATAGAAAGGTTTTTCCAGCCTCTTACCTTCTTTCCAGCGTAGTAGGTCACGGTAACGGTGTCCTTCTTTGACAAGTTCTATGCGGCGTTCTCTACGGATTTCTAGAATAACTCCTTGATTTGCTCCTGTTGTCACATTCGGATATTCAGCTTTTAGGTAAGCATCTGGGTTTGCATTGGTATCCTGCAATTTCATATCTGGCATATCAACCCGATCGCGTAGCAAATTGACACTTTTATCTAAATCTCCTTGCGATAAGCTTCCTAGTTCAGCTTTTGCTTCAGCAAAATTTAAAAGAGTCTCTGCATAGCGGAAAATAGGCATATCGTTACCAGACTGGCCGGCATCGAAGCTAGGTGCAAGCACGTATTTAGTGTACTGATAACCTGTAACCGAAGTGGCAAAATCAGGTACACTGGTAGACTCTTGTCCAATACGTTTGTATCCAGGTGTACGAATGGTCTGCGCTAAACGAGGATCTCTGTTTTGAGTTTCCTCGTAAAACTGCATAGTTTGATAGTTCGCAAGATCTGTAAAGCGTGAACCATCTTTCATCAGGTAGCTATTCACTAGGGATTTCTGCATGCCCGGTCTTCCGTAGGATGCCGAAAGTATGTAGAAGTTTGCTGAGTGAACATAAGGTACTGCAGCATCATATTGACGCGATAAGATGATTTCTGAAGTGATAGCATCTTCGGCGATAAATAACTCGTGGTAGGCTCTATTCGGATCACTTTTGTAGATGGAGTAAGGACCAGCGTTAATCAGCTCCTCCGAAGCTTCTGCCGATTCTTGCAAGATTACTTCCCAGTCTCCTAATCCATGGTATTTACGGAAGGTTCCTTCAAAAAGACACATTCTAGATTTGAATGCTAACGCAGTCCATTTGGTGACACGTTGACCACTTTTCACAGTTGATGCGTTAGCGATAGCAAAGTCGATATCTTCTAACATCTTTTCAAATACCAACTTTCTTGGATCGCGCGCTTTCATTAATCCTTCGTCGTCTATTTCCAGCACTGAGTCGTACCAAGGTACATCTCCAAAACGTACTAACTTATCGAAATAAAAGTACGCTCTAAAGAAACGAGCTACGGCGTCATACTTTAATCGAGCCGCTTCATCGAGACATTTGTGTGAGTTTGCTAGGTAAAAATTGATCTGCCTTAACTCTGCCCAGACCCAACCACCTCCGCTAGATGGTGTTTCCCTTGTGCCTTGAATTTCACTTGCTATCGTACTTCGGGCTTCATCGTCAGCTTGATTTGGCGTATTATAGTGAATAGCCAAAGCATCAGGAAGCTCCGAATAGAAGGCATTCGTATAGTTTTCAAGTTCGGCGGCTGTCAAGAAATAGTTTTCAGGCGCCAGTTCAGATAAGGGATATCTTTCCAGATACTCGTCATTACAGGAGGATAATCCCAACGTCAGTAAGATTATAGTAAATATTTTATACGTTTTCACAATATATGTCAGTCTTTAAAATGAAATTTGAGCACCAAATGAAATTACCTTTCCTACGGGATAGGATCTTCCTGTATTGTCTGTCATTACCATTTCGGGATCGATGTAATCAGTCTCTAATTTTGTCCACGTGTGCAAATTTTCCCCACTCATATACACTCTTATTTTATTGATTTTTACGCGATCTAGCCATGTGCTCGGTAGTGAATAGCCAACGGTAAAATTCCTTAATTTCAAGTACGATAGATCTTGAAGATACATGTCGTTATTTACCGATAGCTCCGAGTTTTGCGCAGTATATCCTCTTAAGAATGGAAAGTATGAATTCGGATTCTCTGGCGACCAAATCTTATCAGGGAAGTCACTAGGTATGAATGAATCATAAGGACGGGCGTAAACTGACCAGAACGCTTGTGCTTCCAAATCTGGATACCAGTTTTGTTTCCCTACACCTTGTAAGAAGATCGATGCATCAATCCCATTCCAGTTGGTACTTAATGTAAGTCCATAGGAGTATCGTGGCTGGCTATTACCGATAATACGGCGGTCACCCGGATCGTCTAACGTGTTTAGACCTGTGTTTATGATTCCATCACCGTTTAGATCTTTAATCTTTATATCACCGGCTTGAAGCATTCTAAGATCTGCTGTTGGAGCTTGTACTCGTCGACGGTTTACCTGATCCTGATTTACGATCTTAGCGTATGCTTGGGCTTCTTCAGTAGTTTTAAAGAAACCATCATATTGATAGCCCCAGATTTCGCCTAGCTGCTGACCTTCATAATAGGTATTCAATAGTCCCGCAGGATTGCTAAACTTTGTTATTTCCGAAGTATAGTCAGAAAGAATACCGCGAATACTATAGTTAAAAGGCTTGTTACCTAGTTCAAAATGATCACTCCATGTGATCGATAGATCGAATCCTTTTGTTCTCAAATCTGCTGCGTTTTCCTTAGGCTCTGTTGCTCCAAAAACTTCTGGAAGCGTCTGTGCAACACTAAGCATTCCGATTGTGTTCCGTGTGTAGTAATCTGCTTCGAAACTTAAACGACTATTGAATAGATTAAAATCTAAACCGATGTTGCTCGTAGTAATTTTTTCCCAAGTAAGTGAGTTCGCTACAGGCGCAGGGTTATAGGTGACATTTAACTTTTGACCATCCACGAGGTAGTTGATTTGACCTGTCCCCATTGAAGAGATGTAGGCATAAGTAGAAACCTCTTGATTTCCTAATGAACCATAGGAGTATCTTACTTTTAAGTTATTGATGATAGGTTTAATAGGTTCGAAGAAATGCTCTTCACTTATACGCCATCCTGCCGAGAAGGAAGGGAAAAATCCGAATCTACTCGATTTTGGAAAACGTGATGTCCCATCCGAGCGACCACTCGTTTCAAACAGGTATTTTCCTGCATAATCATAGTTCAAACGGTAAAAACCCCCTCGAACGGCCCATTCATCGGCACCTCCAGTGAATTGTTTCTCACCAATTACTAAGTCTAAATCATTAAGTGTTTCCGATAGTAACTCTTGTCCAATACCTCCAATACGCTTATAGATACGGTTCTCTTGGTTGAAACCTGCCATCGCCGCGATGTTATGTTGACCGAAGCTCTTTTGGTAGTTGGCAAAAATATTGATAAAGTGCCACTGGTATTTACTCATTGATTCGTTGAGCTTATCTTGGTTCAATGCCCCTAATGAGGAAAGTTCCATTACCCCTGGATACTTCGAGTAGTATTGCTTGGTTTGACGGTAAGAATAGTCAGAGCGATATTCTCTGTAGGAGTAGTTTCCGGTTAAAGTTAATCCCTTACCAAAATTGATGACAGCCTCCGTTTTATTAGTAAACTCGGTGCCTCTAGAGTAACCTTTCATCGTTCCGCTTTCGAGAGCATTATGTAGTCCATAACCGATAGGATAGCTGTTGATCCCTGAATAGCCAGTTAGCGTTCCATCAGGGTTGCGAGGAACATACATCGCATGGTAGTGGTAGGTTGGGCTGTTACTTACGTTATTAGAAACTGTACTGAAATTGTTCTCTAGACCATGCCAATCGTAGGACGATTTGAAGAAATGTGTACTGTTGCTCACTGTTAACCATGGTCTGATTTCCGAGGTAAGGTTAGCACGTAGATTATAACGAGAGAATTCGTCTGGGTTTATGTTGAATATACCTTGTTCATTGGATTTAGATCCTGATAGTGAGTAGGTTGTGTTTCCTGATTTACCAGCGATCGAAATATTATGGTCGGATTTCGGTCGAATGTCGTCATATAAATAATTAAACCAATCAAAATTCGCATAATAGCGGTTGATGTCTTTTCCACTACCATCTTGCTTTACGACAACCCAAGGACGTGAAGGATCTTCCGTCTTATCATTTACGCGCGCCAATAGCTCTTGGTAATCTTCATCGGTATATCGTGTGGTGCGATAACCAAGCGCATTGTACATTGCGTCATCATTGATCTTTGCATTCCAGTAGCCAGAAGTTATGTAATCCGTGTTTGTAGAATGTGTGGTATATCCAAAGTTTACAGAGTAATCGATGGAGATATGTTCGTCCTTAGTACCCTTTTTAGTCGTTACAAGGATTACACCAAAAGCACCTCTAGCACCGTACACTGCAGCAGCAGACGCATCTTTTAGTACCGTTACAGATTCCACATCGTTTACATTCACGCGGTCTAATGTTCCTAGGATGCCATCAATAAGTATCAGTGGTCCACCACCATTGATAGAGGTATTACCACGTACATTCACAGACCCGCTGGTTCCAGGTTTACCTGATCCAAAGACAACGTTTAAGTTTGGAACCGCACCTTGAAGGGCCTGAGTTAGTTGCGTAACCGGCCTGTCTTCAAACTTCTCTCCGGAGATTTGACTAACAGCACCCGTTAGGTTTACCTTTTTTGAGGTGCCATATCCTACAACAATCAATTCGTCCAGTGCTTGCGTATCTTCTTGCAGTATTATCTCAAAACTAGATTTACTTTCGGTTTTAATTTCCTGTTCCAGATAACCGATATAAGAAATTCGAATGGTAGCTTCATTTTCTACATCTAACGAGAATTTTCCATCAACATCCGTGATTGTACCGTTCGTCGTGCCTTTTTCGACGATATTTGCCCCGATAATTGGGTCTCCGCTTACATCAACAACCGTTCCGGTGATCCACCTATTTTGTTGTGGTACAACGGCGTTTTCCTTTCCTATCGTTTCCTTTGTCTCCTTTGTCTCCTTTTTTACCGCAAGAATAATATGGTTTCCTTCCATGGTATAAGCGAGACCTTTATTTTCCAACATGGAGTTCAGTACGCTCGAAACGGCTTCCTGCTTTGCTCTTATCGATACTTTTTCATTTGTATTGACTTCATTATTATAAATAAACAGGTAGTCGGTTTGCTTTTCAATCTCACTCAGGATTTCTTTAAGAGCCTTATTGCGCATAGTAATCGTCACCCTGGCATTTTGTGGATGAACCGCTTCAGCCATCGAACAAAGAACGCAAGTAAACAATAAAATAATTGTTGTTCGCATAATCAATAGAAAATGTTTAATGGGTACTTTTTCGGTTAAATCATTACCCGTTGAATTGTTTTTATTCATACATTTGTAAGTGTTTTAAATTAATACGTTAGTGAATTTAATTGTGTTGATTTAAATCTTGCCGGCAGGTGTTGCAGCACTTGCCGGTTTTTTGTGTTGCTTGATTTTATTTCACATCATAGGCTCCTTTGTTTTAATAGTTAATTAATATGAATTATTTTTTTGACTCTGCATTTCATGCGATTATATTATTTTCTTTAGGTGTATGGAATTGACTCCCCCCCCTCGGTCATCGAATGTTGCTTCTCGTCAAAACGAGCGAACAAAGTTCGAGCGCGAGGAATCGACGCAGTCAAACGGTTTCCTACGATTGTCGAACCGGTATTTTGTGATCATCATGTTATCAAGTATAATGATGGACACACTCCTCTCATTAACAATATATTTCTTACTGATTTGTTATCTTATATAAATTACACCGGTTTCTTCGTTCCTCTCATATTTAAAATGAATGCTTTTTTGCAATACCCGCAGGGCATAATCTACCCCATCGGATTGACGGAATTTTCCGGTATAGGTGTGCTGCGGCAATGACCGGGCATTTATCTCTATTTTTATATCAAAATACTTCTCGAGCGAAGTCAATATATTTTCTAATTTTTGGTCGTTAAAAGCGATTAACCCGTTGCGCCAGAGATATTTATCGGTATCCGTTATTTTAGATATCGATATTTTATTGTTTTCAAACAAGCTTTTTTCATTTGGGCGTAAAGAGGCAAGCTTTACCTCATCTTTATATATATCAACACCTCCCTCAAACAGGCTGGTTTCGAAAGTGTCAAAGCGGGAGTACGCTTCTACATTGAAAGATGTTCCTGTAACCCGGATATCTCCTGCCCCGGTTTTTACAACAAAAGGTTTCTTCTCATTCTTACTTACATCGAAGTAGGCTTCTCCGTCTAAATAGACCGTTCTGTTCCTTTTGAAGAATTCGGTCGGATACCGAAATGTTGTGTTGGCATTCAGCCACAGGCTCGTATTGTCGGAAAGAATGAGATTGATACGTTGGCCCGGCGGGACGACAATAGTATTGTATTCTTCCTCTCGTTCTTGATTCGTATATAGATAGAGCCCCCCTACAATAAGTAGTAAAATAACTGAAGCTGCTGCACTTGCAATCCAAGGCGAAAGCAATCGTTTTCTTTTTTCCTTACTGAAGGATTTGTACGGTGTCAACAGCAACGCATCATATTCTTTCCGTTCACGAAGGAATATGTCGTAATTGATTTCGGATTGTTGCAACCAATTCCTTATCCGCTTTTCCTCCCCAAAAGTTGCGGTTCCTTCAAAAAAGCGGTATAACGTGTCTTTATCCATTTTAATTTTAGAATACTTGTCTCTTTATTATATAACAAACGAAGGGGAGGTGTCCCTAACATAAATGCATCTTTTTTAATTAAAATAAAAAATAATTTGTCTGCATATGTGAAATTTTAGGAGAGCCGTTATTGAGTGAGGTTTTAAATATTTCTGATATTCAGGGCTTTGGTTGAGTTTTTTCCTTTTGAGGCTTAGTTGATTGGTAAAGATAAAGATCTCCGAATAGTACCTATCAATTTACTTCTGCTGATTTAGCTTCACGAAAATATGCGCTATCTTTGCGTACTGAAACAGATGGAATAATGGCAAGAAAGAAAAAGCAACTTCCGCTGCTTGAAGCGGTGATGATTACTGATGTGGCGGCCGAAGGAAAAGCAATTGCGAAGATTGACGGAATGGCGGTTTTTGTGCCCTTCGCTGTCCCCGGCGATGTCGTGGATATACAATTGACGCGTAAGAAGAACAGCTTTGCCGAGGGCAGAGTAGTGCGGTTTCATTCCTATTCCGACGTGAGAGTCGATGCTTTCTGCCGGCATTTTGGTGTCTGCGGCGGCTGCAAGTGGCAGAATCTGCCTTACGAGGAGCAGTTGAAGTACAAGCAGAAGCAGGTGTCGGATAACTTAGAGCGAATAGGGAAGATTGAACTGCCTCAAATCTCGCCTATCTTAGGCGCTCCTCAGGCCACATTCTACCGGAATAAGCTGGAGTTTACTTTCTCCAACAAACGATGGTTCACGGAGAGCGAGATCTCTTCGGGGAGGGAGTTCACGCAGATGAACGGTTTGGGATTCCATATTCCCGGAATGTTCGATAAAGTGTTGGATATCGACAAATGTTGGCTGCAGGACGATCTCTCAAACCAAATCCGCAATGCCATACGAACGTTCTGCCTGCAAAACGAATATTCGTTCTTCGACCTTCGTGCCCAGCACGGACTGATGCGTACTCTTATTATTCGTAACAGCTCCATTGGCGAATGGATGGTGATGGTGGTTTTCTATGAAGATAATCCGAAAAAGAGGGAGAGGTTATTGAATTTTATTAACGAAAAATTTCCGCAAATCACGTCGCTGCTTTATATCATCAATCAGAAAGCAAACGATACCATCACCGATCAGGAGGTTATTACGTGGAGCGGTCGGGATTGCATATACGAAGAGATGGAGGGGTTGAGATTCAAGATCGGGCCGAAATCGTTTTACCAGACCAACAGTGAGCAGGCGTATAATCTCTATAAAATAGCGCGCCGATTTGCGCAACTTTCGGGCGATGAGTTGGTGTACGACCTATATACCGGAACGGGAACCATTGCCAATTTCGTGGCACGAACGACGAGAAAAGTGATTGGTATTGAGTATGTGGAAGAGGCCATTGAAGACGCTCGTCAGAATTCACGTATCAACGGTATCGGCAATACGCTTTTTTTTGCGGGCGATATGAAAGATGTGCTCACCGCCGGTTTTATTGCCGAACAGGGACGCCCCGACGTGATTATCACCGATCCGCCCCGCGCCGGGATGCACGACGATGTTATCGAAGCAATGCTTTTGGCGGCGCCGAAACGTATTGTGTATGTTAGCTGCAACCCAGCCACACAGGCGCGCGACCTAAGCTTGCTGGATGGCCAATATCGTGTTACAGCCGTGCAGCCGGTAGATATGTTCCCGCATACGCATCATGTGGAGAACGTGGTGTTGTTGGAAAAAAGATGAATTACCTGACTGCCTCTACCTTATAACCCAAATCGCGCAGCCCTTCAATCACCCCGTCTTCGCCAGGCAGATGCAGGCAACCAACAGCGATGAAAGAGGATTTCTCTTTCATGACCTCCGACAGTTTCTTTAACCATTTCGCGTTACGGTCACCGTTGAGCGCCTTTCTCTCCTCCTCGGTGCCGGGGCAGGGATCATTGGGTATTTCTTTTTCGTATAATTCCCGCAAGGCGTCAATATCCTGAGCGTGGTATGCTGCCTGAAGGTCTTCCATCTGCGCTTTCAGCAATTCCGGATGTTTTACCATACACATCAACATCTCGCCTTGTCTCTCCAATGTCTGAGAGTTTAGTAATACCTCTATTTGATCTTCAGCGGTCTCTAATCCCACTACGGGGCGGGAGCGCTTTAATGCCTCTTGCTGAAAGTGCTGGTCCAGGCTTTCCCCCGATGAAAGCGAAGGATAATATTTTTGATAGAGCGTGATGGAGATTAAATTGGAGAGGACGGCCGGTTTAAGTTGCCCGAATTGATCCAGTCCGAATCCGATAAGGTCGGTGAGCGTACTATCCAAAAGCGCCACATCTTCGGGGCGAAGCAGTGAGTCGTAGGTGACTCCTTGGGGCATAGCCGCTTTGCTCATCAGTTTCATTTGCATTTCGGCCAAATTGCTCATATCCACTTCGCCCACGGCTTGTTCCGTATTGTCGAATGCCGTCTCGATCCCCGAAATACTATCCAGAAAAGAGAGGGGAACAAGATGATGAGTCCCGAAGAGATAGGAGGGTTTGTCGAGGCCGTTTCCGGATACTTTCCAGAGTAGAGAGCTAGTCTCCCCATTCGCAGAATTTCCACAGGAGATCAATATGAGGAGCGTCGCTAAAACGCCCAATGCCTTTTTGTAATTCATAGTCTTTATCTTGTTGATTTAGTGAACTTCCGCAAAATCGGCATCCGAAACGCCATGCATCCTCTCTTTTTCTTTTCCTAAGCCAAGAAAATCGAAAAGGAACCAGAAAAATGGTAAAAGAGGGTATCACATCGGTAATCGGCAACAGTTCTTCT
>AGTN01585457.1_pt1 | contig 24073 bp, 28 predicted proteins | sample 314218 | NCBI WGS metagenome assembly AGTN01 (sample SAMN02954264, study PRJNA73603) | bioreactor metagenome | biome: terrestrial; feature: non-aerated bioreactor; material: poplar woody material; isolation source: poplar biomass | place: USA | collected 2006-12 | reverse complement strand
CCCAAGTTCAAACAACGTCAGGGTTAGTAGGTATTTAATTGTAATCAAATAATTAAAAAACATATATGGCTATAAGAATTGTAGGTGTCGATCTACCGCAGAACAAAAGAGGCGAAATAGCCCTCACGTATATTTACGGCATCGGACGCAGTGCAGCTAACATTATTTTAGCAAAAGCGGAAGTTGACAGAGATATCAAAGTGAAAGACTGGACGGATGATCAGGCTGCGCGAATTCGTGAGATTATCTCCACCGAATTTAAGGTGGAAGGAGATCTTCGTTCCGAAGTGCAATTGAATATTAAACGATTGATGGATATTGGTTGCTATCGCGGTATCCGTCATCGTATCGGATTGCCCGTGCGCGGGCAAAGTACTAAGAACAATGCCCGCACGCGTAAAGGAAGAAAGAAAACCGTTGCTAACAAGAAAAAAGCTACTAAATAATAGAGGAACATGGCAAAAAGAACAGTTGCAGCAAAAAAGAGAAATGTAAAAGTGAATGCCGTTGGACAGGCACATATCTCATCATCATTCAATAACATTATTGTTTCCTTAACCAACGAGGATGGCGAAGTAATCAGCTGGTCTTCCGCTGGTAAAATGGGATTCAGAAGCTCCAAAAAAAATACGCCTTATGCAGCGCAAATGGTAGCGCAAGACTGTGCTAAAGTAGCATATGATCTGGGATTGCGTAAAGTGAAAGCATATGTGAAAGGGCCCGGAAACGGACGTGAATCGGCTATCAGAACCATTCATGGCTCAGGTATTGAAGTGACGGAGATTGTAGATGTGACTCCATTGCCACATAACGGTTGCCGGCCACCCAAAGCAAGAAAAGTTTAATCAACTATTTCTTTAAGCAATACGAACAGAAGACAAGCTTGCTTGGATTATGTCGTTGCGAGAAATAGTCTAATGATATTGAATAAATAATTTAAGTTTCATTATCTTGAAACTTGAGCTGTGATTTTGATTACAACAAAACTTCTCTGTAATCGCGGCTGCACAGTTTAGGCTTCAGTAAAAAGTTTAATTTGTAAAAATGGCAAGATATACTGGTCCAAAATCAAAAATCGCCCGTAAATTTGGCGAGCCCATTTTCGGTCCCGACAAGGTCCTTTCCAAGAAGAACTATCCGCCGGGGCAACACGGAAATTCACGCAGAAGAAAAACATCGGAATACGGTATTCAGTTGCGTGAAAAACAGCGTGCAAAATATACGTACGGAGTGTTGGAAAAACAATTCCATCTCACCTTCGAGAGAGCAGCACGTAGTCGCGGAATTACCGGCGAGGTATTATTGCAGCTGCTCGAATCGCGCTTAGACAACATCGTTTACCGTATGGGTATTGCCCCAACAAGGGCAGCAGCACGCCAGCTGGTAACGCACCGTCACATTGTAGTGAACGGAAAGGTGCTGAACATTCCTTCCTACACGGTGAAACCCGGAGAAGTGGTGGGAGTAAGAGAAAAATCAAAATCGATGGAAGTGGTTGTGAATGCATTGGCAGGATTTAACCATAGTAAATACCCCTGGCTGGAGTGGGACAAAGGCACTGTGAGCGGTAAGCTCCTTCACGTACCGGAGAGAGCCGACATCCCGGAAAGTATTAAAGAACAACTCATCGTAGAATTATATTCTAAACAATAATTTCATGGCAATATTAGCATTCCAAAAACCCGATAAAGTAATCATGTTACAGGAGGACGCTTTCTCCGGTAAATTTGAATTCCGTCCGCTGGAACCGGGATATGGTATCACTATAGGCAACGCCTTGCGCCGTATCCTGTTGTCTTCGCTGGAAGGATTTGCTATTACATCGGTAAAGATAGACGGCGTGGAGCATGAATTCGCTTCCATTCCCGGCGTCATTGAAGATGTAACAGGCATCATTCTGAATCTGAAGAAAGTACGCTTTAAAAGAATAGTAGAAGAGTTTGAAACAGAAAAAGTGAGCATCGCTATTTCGGGAACGGAAGTGTTTAAAGCCGGAGATATTGGTAAATTACTCACCGGTTTCGAAGTGCTGAACCCCGAACTGGAGATCTGTCGCATGAACAAAAAGGCCGACATACGCCTTGAATTGACAATCAATAAAGGACGCGGTTATGTACCGGCCGATGAAAACAGAGAGATGCTCGCATCCGATGATGTGCAAAGCATCGCTATCGACTCTATTTTCACTCCGATCCGAAATGTAAGATATGAAATAGAAGATTACCGTATTGAACAGAAAACAGACTACGAAAAACTGATCATTGAAATTTCCACCGATGGATCCATTCAACCCAAAGAAGCGTTGAAAGAAGCGGCAAAAATACTTATTCAACACTTTGTATTGTTCTCGGATGATAACAAAATTATGTTGGAAACTTCCGATGCTGAAAGTATTGAAGAATTTGATGAAGAGGTGCTTCATATGCGTCAGCTTCTCAAGCGCAAATTGTCTGACCTTAACCTTTCGGTTAGGGCGCTCAACTGCTTGAAAGCCGCCGATGTGGAGACACTCGGGCAATTGGTTTCACACAACAAGAACGATCTTCTTAAATTTCGCAACTTCGGAAAGAAATCGCTTACCGAACTGGAAGAGTTGCTCGACGGTCTGAAACTATCGTTCGGTATGGACACATCGAAATACAAATTAGATAAAGACTAACAACTGCAATGAGACATAATAAAAAAAATAATCATTTAGGGCGTAAAACCGCACATCGTGAGGCGATGTTAAGCAATATGGCTACCTCGCTCATTATGCACAAACGCATCTTTACCACTGTTCCCAAAGCCAAGGAATTGAGAAAATTTGTGGAACCTATCATCACCAAAAGTAAAGACGACACTACGAATTCACGACGCGTTGTTTTCAGTAAGCTGCAAAACAAGCATGCCGTTACGGAATTGTTCCAAACGGTATCACAAAAAGTGAGTGAACGTCCCGGAGGATACACCCGCATCATTAAAACCGGATTTCGTTTAGGCGATAATGCTGCCATGTGCTTCATTGAATTGGTTGATTTCAATGAAAACATGATGAGCGACGCAGGAGCTAAGAAAACAAAAACGCGCCGTTCCCGTAGAAAAGCCGCCGACGGCGCTGCAACCGCCGGAGTTACAGCTGATGTTACCAAGGCAAAAGAAGCGTCGAAAGAAGAAAAAGCAAAAGCAAAACAGGTGAAGAAAACGGAAGAACCTGCCAAAAAAGAAACGGAGAAGGTTGAAGATGTTCCAACTGTTGAAGACGTTCCGGCTGAAGTTCAGGAACCACAAGCGGAAGCAAGCAATGAAGATGTGGATGCTGATCAGGATGTGAATGAGAATGTTAAAGAAGAAAAGGATTAATTTTCTTCCACGATAAACACTGTGGGTGCATCGTCAGTAAGGCGGAGATCTAAAACCTCAGTCGGCGATGTGATTTGCAGTGAAGCTGTGATTTTTAAAATGTTAAACATTAGAGAAAGCGTTGCGAGTGATTCGTAGCGCTTTTTTTTATTGGTATTTTTTCAACTTTTCATGGTTGAGTAGTGTTTAATCTATTAATGAAATAGGATAGATCATATGAAAAAAATTGTTGTAGTAGGTTGCGGGTTTGGCGGATTGCAGTTTGTCAATCATTTGAAGAAAGGGCAATTCGATATTATGGTTATTGATAAAATAAACCATCATCAGTTCCCGCCTCTGTTTTACCAGGTTGCCGCTTCGCAAATTGAGCCGGCTACCATTTCGTTCCCAATCCGGAAAATTTTTCAAAAGAGAAGAGATATACGCATCCGATTGGCGCAGGTGCTGTCGGTGAATGCGACGGAGAAGAGTGTCAATACCTCTGTAGGCACTTTCCCATACGATTACCTGGTCATAGCTACAGGGACCAGCACCAATTTTTATGGCAATGAGCTGGTAGAAAAAAATGCGCTGAGTATGAAATCCACCTATCAGGCTATCAATGTAAGAAACTTTATTCTATATAATTTTGAAAAGCTGTTATCTGCCGAAGATAAGGAGCCTCTCAACAATATTGTGATAGTAGGAGGCGGCGCAACCGGTGTGGAAATGGCCGGTGCCTTCGCCGAAATGACGAAAGAGATATTACCGAAGGACTACCCCAATATCGAATCCGATAAGGTGCACGTCTATCTGCTCGAAGGCGGACAGACTACACTTCCCAGCATGAGCAAGTTTGCTCAGAAATATTCCGGGGAACAACTTCGTTCCATGGGAGTAATCATCAAAACCGGCACCTTCGTTGTGAATTATGACGGGGAGTTGCTAACCTTGAGCAATGGAGAGTCCATTCGCAGTAAGAATGTGATATGGACGGCAGGGGTGACCGGAAACATCATTAAAGGAATTCCGGAGGAATCTGTGTTGCGGTCCGGAAGGATTAAGGTGGATCGGATGAACAGGGTAGAGGGGATGAGCGATGTTTTTGCCATAGGTGATGTAGCCTATATGGAGACCGAAAAATATCCTAAGGGGCATCCACAGTTAGCAAACGTAGCAATCGGACAGGGAAAGAATCTGGCCGGGAACCTGCAGCGGGTGATAGCGGGAAAAGATGGACTGATACCGTATGAATACCGGAATTTAGGCACTATGGCGACTGTGGGACGCAATAGAGCGGTGGTGGATCTGCCGTTTGTGAAGTTTAAAGGGCGCTTCGCTTGGTTTGTATGGATGTTTCTTCATTTAATGCTTATCCTGAGTGTCCGGAACAAGCTCGTCGTCTTTATCAACTGGGCCTGGAACTATTTCACCAAGAACAATTCGCTGCGGCTGATCCTGAAAGATAACGACTGAAAAGCCTTACAAAATAGTCAATTGATATCCTACTCCTTTCACGGTACTGATCCATACGTGTTCATCCTTGTTCAAAAGTTTCCGTAGTTTGGAGATCAAATTGTGTATGCTGGGGTCTAAATCCGGTGTATGTTTTTTCCCCCATACATCTCTTGACAATAAATCAGATGAAACGGGAGTATTTTTGTTTTTCCAGAATAAAACCAGGGCATTTTTCTCTAATGGGGTGATCTGTATGGGTAAAGTGTCATCATAGAACAATTGGCTTGTTTCAGCGTTAAGCAAATAGTTGCCTATACAGATCTCTTTCGATATTGGTTGTTTACTCGCAAAACGTTGGATATATGCATCCAACTCTCTTATATCAAAAGGCTTTTTGAGGTAATGAACGCCGCCGGCAGCAATCCCTTCGGTAACGAAAGAAATATCGGTATGCGATGAAACAAACAAAATGGGGAGCGATGGAAATACGGAAATGAGCTCCCGCGCCTTTTCAATGCCGTTTTCTTCTCCTATTTCTACATCTAGCACAATAATTGAGGGAGAAAACTGTGTAATGGCTTCTTCGATACCCGCCAACGAGGTTTGGAAATGTACCTTGTAGGCCAACTGGTTAAGTCCCAGACAAATTAATTTACCAAAGTCGAGATCATCATCTACAAACAAGATTTTCAAAGGTTCCATAATACGCTTTCTTTTATTGTTTATCGGGAAGGCTGATCGTGAAAATACTTCCTTTCCCCTGTTCACTTTCTAACTTAATATTGCCGCCATGCGCTTTTACAATCTGTTCTACTGACGATAGGCCGATACCGTGTCCTTTCACGGAGGATTGTAGGGGAGATCTGAAGAAAGAGGTGAAAATCCTGCGTTGTTCCTTTCTGGGAATCCCCGCTCCGTTATCGGCAACAGCAATCAAAATTTTATTTTTTTCCTTTTAGCAGTTAACGTGATAATGGGTACATTGCCCGAATATACACACCTTTTGTTGTGTCGTTCAGTTGTTGCGTGGCATTTATACCGAAATACAACGAGTCTAAGGTTTTATCTTTTTCCTTTGTTGTGAAGGAATAGGCAGATAGTTCGGAGGTATAAAGAAAATTACTTCGAAACAATGAGTCGATCGGATATAGATTTAAAGTATCTTTTGCTAGCAGCATCTCAGTCATAGCTGCCTCTAAAAAATTGGCGATAGAGGTGTTTTCTTTATAACTCTCTGTTTCATAGCTACCGAATGACTTTGCATTGGCAGATACAGAATCCAGATGAACTCTTTCCAACGTAATACTTGGTGATTCGGGATCTATTTCAAATAATTTATACGTTTGCTTTGTCGCTTGATACTTAACAATATTGTTTATCGAAGCATTCAGTTCCTCCCTGAATCGGCTTTTATCGCGTTCGGCTACCTGTCTGATCCATATTATCTGTGAAGCAATTAGCAGGAACAATACCAACAAAGCGGATATGGCAGAGCGTTTTTTCATTACGGCAATTAATAAACGGTCTCCACCACAAATGTAGATATTTTTATCTAAAAATCAAGAAAATCGCACCAATTAATAAGTTGAAATCGATTGTCTATATGGGCTAATTTTCGATCAGGTAATTTCGTTAAGCATGGTTAGGTAATATTAGCCGCGGGTTAGGCCTTTTTCAAAAAAAAGCAGTTATGTTTGACGTGGATAAAGATTTCGGATAAAAATGAGATCCGCTCGATAGAACCACCTTTTATCGCCCATACCGGGAATGACTTTGCTATCGTCGAAAAAATAGAGAAAGATGATATCTGGTTTATTGAAGGAAATAAAAGAATAAAAATCCCATTGGATGAATTTCTTAAAATGTGGACAGGATATACCCTGATTGCAGAACCTGACAAGACTTCAAAAGAACCCGATTACGAAATACATTCCCGGAAAGAGTTATTCCATAATCTGCGGAAAATAGCCATTTTATCTATTCTCGTTTTTTATTTGCTTTTGTTTTTATTTCCAATAAGAGTTATCTTCATCCCGGCGTGGTATCGCTACTGGCAATCAACTCTATTGGTGCTTACATTGGATATTTATTAGTTTTAAAACAACTGCATATTCAAAGTAATTATGCCGATAAATTATGTTCCCTGTTCAAATATAATGATTGTAACAATATCCTTGAATCGGATGCAGCAAAATTTTTTGGTGTCATAGGCTGGAGTGAGGTGGGATTGGGATATTTTATTTCGAATCTAATCATTCTCTGTTTTCTACCGTCATGTATACCCTATTTGCTTCTTATCAATATCTTCTGTCTGCCCTACAGTTTTTGGAGTATCTGGTATCAGAAATTCAAAGCAAAGCAATGGTGTCCTTTATGTTTAGGAGTTATGATGCTTTTATGGGGAATATTTATAGCCGGTTTAGTGTTTGGATATATTGATTTTCTGGCGATCGGTTTTTGGGAACTGGTGAGTACTGGTAGTATATATGTAATATCTATCTTAACCATTAATATGCTAATTTCTGTAATAGCTAAAAGTAGAAATATGGAAAATATTCGATATGAAATAAACAGTATAAAATCAGATGAGGATGTATTTGGTGCGCTATTAAAAAAACAAGCATACTATGAAGTATCTAAAGAAACGTCGAGAATATTATTGGGAAATCCCGAATCAAATTTATTGGTAACAGTATTTTCCAATCCCCATTGTAGCCCATGTTCTTTTATGCATAAGCGTATTAACAAATTATTGGAGTTGAATAAGAATATCTGTGTGCAGTATATTTTCTCTTCTTTCAACGAAGACCTAGAAATATCCAATAAATACCTTATCGGCACCTACTTCCAGAAAAATGGTGAAGCCAAAATGATTTTCGATAAGTGGTTTGAGGAAGGCAAATTCAATAAAGAAGAATTTTTTAGGTCATACCCTGTGAATACCGATATACACGAGGTTGTCAAAGAGTTTGAATTACATGAACAATGGAAAGAGCAATCCGGATTGAGAGCTACCCCAACAATACTGGTAAATGGGTATAAGTTGCCAGATAATTTTAAGATTGAAGACATGCATTATTTTGTCAATATTGAAGTATAAGTCAGTGTTATGAGTACAGCATGATTATAGTGATAATGTTAATTACTGTACAAAATAAACAATTATATTCTATGAAGAAGTTAGGAAAAATTAAACTGCAGAATGCAGTAATTCTTGAAGATCAAGAAATGAAGAAAATTTATGGAGGATCTGGAGGATCAGGAGGGTCTGGAGGGTCTCAGTGCTCAAAAGGTGCAAATGATACCTGCTCGGGATCATGCAGTGACGGAACTTTGTACGATTCTAATGGTAGACCAATCGGAACATTTAAACGATCATGTAATTCATATGGTGGTAGTGGCGGGTCAATAGTTTGTATGTGTGGATAAATTGGCTTAATTTTACGACTACAACGAGTAAGAGATTAGATATTTTATTATAGGGCATAAAGGCGTAATAGCTTTTATGCCTTGTTAAATTCAATTATTGTTTATTTAAAATGAGTATGATGTGTATAACCAACCTATTATTAGTATGATGGTGCAACTGAAAAATATGTTTATACTCCTTTGTTTTATTTTGTCTGTAAATACAGTCCAGAACCTGCATGCACAAGAAAATCAAAATATGATATTGGATGAAGAGCAGATATTATTATTGGATTCTATCAGCCAAAATCCATCCGGTAAAATATATTTTTTTGATGGTAAAGAGATCTCCGAACCGGATTTCTATGTGAAGATATTCACACGACAGCTGAGAGGAATGACATCTTCTATCGTCAAAGGGAAAAATGCCATAATCCGTTTCGGGGAAAGATATCGATCTGGGATTATATTCGGAGAAGCAGAATACAAAAATGAAACGGAAGGGGAACCCAAAACAGAACCAAAAAATGAAACTGACAAATAAAGCTTTATTTACCCTGTTATTCCATCTACTTTTGTTTATGATTTATGGACAGGAAAATCAATATCGATTGAAAGGGGTGATCGATAACCGGTTCAATGAACATCCGATCATGTTATTCGCTTTCAATGAAGATTCCATTTTGAGGGTAGATACAACGGAAGTGATAGCCGGCACTTTCTCGTTTGCCGGACAAGAGAGTCTGAAAGATATTGGTGTTATCACTATTGGTAATTATCCCGATACGGTTGTTTCCCAAATTGTAATACTGGATAGAGGGGATATCGAAGTCGATATGGATAAAGGTAGGGTTAAGGGTACGCCTTTGAATGATCTATACCAGGCTCATCTCGATACGATGTCTGTTTTTGGTGAAGAATTGCGAAAACTTTCAGAAGAGGCGGGAGATGCGGATCGCGTGGAAACCGGTTCGCCAAGACATAAGAAACTGGTTGAGGAAGGGAAATATATGGTCGGGTTTAAATCTCAAAATATCCATAATATTGTAGGACAGTATTTTTTTGAACAGGAGGCAGGACGATATTTTGCGGAGATCTTTGCTTATCCTCCCTCCGAAACCTGTGCCGATAGCGCCTTTTATATTGTTTACAATTTGGCGGATAGTGTGTACAAACACCGGGAGTGGGTTCAGGATTACATTCAGCGATTAGAATATAGGGTGAAATTGATTCAACAGGAAAAACTGAAGAAAGGGAAACCCTATTCCGATTTTATTTTAACCGACCAGGAAGGAAAAGATAAGAGTATTTCAGATTATATCGGCCAATCCCGTTATACGATGCTTGAGTTTTGGGCATCTTGGTGCGGACCATGTATTGCCGCCTTTCCAATATTGAAAGAGAGTTATGAAAAATATGACCGGGCAGATTTTGAGATTGTCGGAATTTCTATCGATAGTAGTATTTCTGCATGGAAAAAAGGATTGGAAAAGGTGGATGTCCCCTGGATACAATTATGGGGGAGAGGATCGGAGCTTGAAGAAGAGATAATGAAGGCTTATGCCTTTAAGGGTATCCCGTTTTCGGTTCTGATTGACAACGAGGGAAATATAGTGGAATCCGGAAATAGTGAATTAGTCATTAGATATTTAGATCAGATTATCAATTAATACATGATTTATAGAATCGGTTTTGAATGGTGGGGATTACTAACGATGTGTTCTATTGTATACTTTTGTATACTTTGATCCAATAATTCACTTGAAATGAAGTGAACGATGTTTATATGGTATGGTGTCGGAGCTTTGTTTCAAGATGGAGAAGCTTATTATTAATATGACAATGAAAAACTCATTTCCCGCTTACACCCAACTTGATGCTAAGGAATGGCGTTGGAGCAGTTGCAACAGGTCGGTTCCGTATTCTTCAGCCAGACCACCAATATTATTGTTTCTTTCATTGCCGCCAAAGCGGTGGTGGACGGGCAGATGACCCTGGGGATGATGATGGCCCTCACCTATATCATCGGGCAACTATCATCCCCGGTGGAACAGTTTATCGGTTTCGCCCGCTCGTTCCAGGATGCGCAGATCAGCCTGGAACGGTTGAACGAAGTGCACGGGAAAGAAGATGAAGAAGAAACCATCGCGAATAAACTGGCTATCCTGCCGGACAGAAAAGATATAACTATCGAAAACCTGTCGTTCAGTTATGACGGAGCGGATCGGGATTATGTGCTGGAAAACGTCAACCTGTCCATACCGCAGGAAAAAGTCACCGCCGTTGTAGGGGCCAGTGGCAGCGGAAAGACTACCCTTATAAAACTGCTGTTGGGTTTTTATGAACCCAATAAAGGCATTATCAAAGTCGGGGAAATGCCCCTGAACGTGATCAACCCGCACCTGTGGCGTAGTAAGTCAGGATCGGTAATGCAGGACGGCTTTATTTTTTCTGAAACCATTGCACAAAATATCGGCGTGGGAGATGACCATGTGGATATCGAAAAACTGCGCCACGCCGTAACAGTAGCCAATATCCGCGCCTTTATCGACTCCCTGCCGTTGGGTTACAACACCAGGATCGGGATGGAAGGCAGCGGTATCAGCCAGGGACAACGGCAACGGATCCTTATCGCCCGCGCCGTGTATAAAAACCCGGAGTTTATCTTTCTGGATGAAGCCACCAATGCACTGGATGCCAATAACGAAAAAGAGATTATGCGCCATCTGCACGAGTTTTATAAAGGGAAAACGGTGGTGGTGGGCGACCACCGGTTAAGCACCGTACGCGATGCGGATAAGATCGTGGTGCTGGATCAGGGGAAGGTGGCGGAAGAAGGTACACACGAAGAACTCACACGATTAAAAGGAAAATACTATGAATTAGTGAAAAACCAATTCCATTTTAGTTTTTAAATCATTCATCAATTCTGCAATAGGCCTGGTATTGCTTTTGGCGTTTTGATGAGAGGAGGATATATCGGATTGAGTGTAAGACATAAGAAAATCAATTAAATAGTATTTTTAATTGGTTGCAACCAGCTAAAATATTTAAACAATTTCTAATGAATAAAGTTGAGAGGGTAGACCTGGGTAGTTGCAAAACTTTTTTGTATATTTGCCGATACGATACGTAAAATTTTCCCGGTAAAAAATTAATTTGTTTTGCTATGCGAATAAAAGAGATTATCCAGACTATTGAGCAGGTCGCTCCGCTGCCGCTACAGGAGGAGTATGACAACAGCGGACTGCAAGTGGGCGATGCAAACAAGGAGGCCACCGGCGCTCTTTTGGCGATCGACGTAACGGAAAATGTAATTGACGAGGCCATCGCGCTGGGATGCAATCTCATTATCTCGCATCACCCCACGGCTTTCAGGCCTTTCAAATCGCTCACGGGAAAGAATTATGTGGAACGATGCATCATGCAGGCCATTAAAAATGATATCGCCGTTTATGCGGCACATACCAATTTAGACAACGCGCAGGGCGGCGTAAATTTCAAGCTGGCGGAGATGCTCGAATTGCAGAATGTAAAAATTCTTCATCCCAAGGAGAACGCGTTGCTTAAGTTTGTCACTACTGTTCCCTTCCAGCAGACGGATAGCGTCAGGAACGCCTTATTCAACGCCGGAGCGGGACATATTGGGAATTATGATAGTTGCAGTTATAACCTGTCGGGTGAAGGAACGTTTCGCGCAAGAAAAGGGGCAAATCCACACATCGGAGCGATCGATGAACTGCATATTGAGCCGGAAGTGAGAATAGAAACCATTATTCCCGCCATGAAGAAAGAGGAGGTACTGCGTGCGCTTTTGGCGGTACATCCCTATGAAGAGCCGGTATACGACTTCTATCCGGTTGCAAACGAATGGCCGCAAAACGGAAGCGGGATAGTAGGGGTGCTGCCTGAGCCGATGCCCGAACAGGAATTCTTGTACCTCCTTAAAGATATTTTCAATTTGGCTACCCTCCGTCACACGAAAATTCAGGGAAAGGAGATTCGGGATGTGGCTGTCTGCGGAGGGGCCGGGGCATTTCTTATTCCCAAAGCCGTAGCCTATGGCGCTGATGCGTTCGTTACCGGTGAAGCCAGGTACAACGATTTTTACGATGTGGAAGGGCGCTTACTGCTGGCAGTAGTAGGCCATTACGAATCGGAGATTTGCACAAAAGAGATATTTTTCGAACTCATTTCGAAAAAATTTCCTACCTTTGCGTTACATAAGTCGGCGTTCGATTCGAACCCGGTGAAGTATCTGTAAAAGAAAGCGGTCCGACTTGTTCCCGCAGTTACGGAAAGATGTGGTAATGAAACGATTTCGTGGTCGTTTGATTGCTGCATTTTTTATGCGGAGGGCTAATCGGCCACCATCGTAATCCACGTGAATATTCAACATTTATATAACACTATATATCAATTATGGCAACAAGAAAAAAAGCTACTGAACAGGAAGTGTCTGTAGAAGATAAACTGAAATCGCTCTATAAACTTCAGTCCTATTTGTCTGAAATAGACCGTATCAAAACATTGCGTGGAGAGCTGCCTCTGGAGGTTGCCGACCTTGACGATGAGATAGCCGGCCTGGGTACCCGTATCAATAATTTCGAACTGGAATTGAAACAGTTGAATGAAAATACAAAACTGCAGAAAGGTAAAATTGAGACGAGTAAAGCGAAAATAGAAAAGTATAACCAGCAACTCGATAACGTGCGTAACAGCAAGGAGTACGACCATCTTTCCAAGGAAATAGAATTTGAGACGCTTGAGATTGAACTTTCCGAAAAGCATATTCGTGAATTCGGGCAGCAGGTCGCAACCATCAAGGAGCAGATTGAGGCCTCCAACGAACAGTTGAAAGATAAAACATCCGATTTAGAGCACAAAAAGAAAGAACTGGACGACATCATTTCGGAAACAAAAGCACAGGAAGAGAAAATTCGTGAGAAAGCCAAGAAAACCGAAACTACCATTGAGTCCCGCCTTTTGGCCGCTTTTAAAAGAATCCGTAAAAACGCACGAAATGGCTTGGGCGTAGTTCCTATCCAACGGGGTGCCTGCGGAGGATGCTTCAACAAAATTCCGCCTCAAAAACAGATGGACATTAAATTAGGGAAGAAAATCATTGTTTGCGAATATTGCGGACGTATTATGATTGACCCTGAAATGGCCGGGATTTCGGAGAAATAGACTTGAGTCGTATCTAAAATACTGAAATACAGAAAATTAAAAACGATTGAATACCCAATCGTTTTTAATTTTCTGTATTTTTTTTCGGAATATTCTTTTTTGATTGGAAAAGATGTATATTTGTATTCCTGTGAGAGCAACCTTTACCCTTCATACACAGCTTACTCGAAATATTGGTTGATCAAAAAATTATAAGCAGGTTATTTATTATAAACGAATATGGCTAATCGAATAAAAATTAAGAAAGGCTTGCAAATTCCGTTGCTCGGGCAGTCTGAGGAGAGACTGCAAGGCAGTGTGAAGAGCGAATTTGTGAAGATCTGTCCGGAAGATTTTCCTGGCATTACCCCCAAGCTGGCCGTTAAGGTGGATGATACCGTGAAAGCCGGAACGGCATTGTTCTATGAAAAGAACCATGCCGAGATGCTTTTCGCTTCACCTGTAAGCGGTGTGGTGACAGAGATAGAAAGGGGTGAAAAACGCCGTATCCTCAACATTGTCATTAAGGCCGACAGTACCGTTCAGTATGAAGATTTCGGTAAGAAAACGGTGGCTTCGCTTTCCGCGGAAGATGTGAAGAAATCTATTCTCGATGCGGGGATATGGTTTGTTATCAGACAACGCCCCTATGATATCGTGGCTAACCCTGATAAGGAGCCGCGTGATATTTTTGTAACTGGTTTCGACTCGGCACCGCTGGCACCTTCCTACGACTTTGTTCTGAAGGGCCAGGAGGCTGATTTACAGGTCGGCTTGGATGCGTTGGCAAAACTCACCGCAGGCAAAGTTTATCTTTCCATCAGCACGAAAACGACAAACCAGGCGCTGCGTGAGGCGAAAAACGTGGTAGTCGCCGAATTTGAGGGGCCCCATCCGGCAGGAAATGTGGGCGTGCAAATTAACCATATAAAACCGGTAAACCGGGGTGAGACGGTATGGACACTCAGTGCTCTGGATGTAGCGCTCATCGGCCGCTTGTTCAACACGGGCATCGTGGATCTGACCCGCACGGTGGCGCTTTGCGGCTCGGAGGTAAAACAGACCGGATATTACAACCTGCTTATAGGCACCCAACTGACATCTCTCTTCGAGAACAACGTGACAGAGGGCATCTCGTTGCGGTACATCAGCGGCAACCCGCTCACAGGACGTAAGATAGACGAAAACGGCGTACTCCGCGCATACCATTCACAGGTGACTGTCATACCCGAAGGTGACGATGTACACGAAGCCTTCGGCTGGGCGTCGTTCTCTCCTAAAAGGTACAGTGCCGGAGGCACTTATCCGAAGCATAATAAGAACTATCGCTTGGATGCCCGTTTGCTGGGCGGCCCGAGAGCGATCATCGTCTCCAACGAATACGACAAGGTATTCCCGATGGATATATTCCCCGAACAGCTCATAAAGTCCATCATCGCGTTCAATATCGATAAAATGGAACAATTGGGTATTTATGAAGTAGCTCCCGAAGATTTCGCCCTGTGTGAGTTTGTTGACACATCGAAGATGGAGTTGCAGCGTATCGTGCGTGCGGGGCTCGATTTGCTCCGCAAGGAGGTGGAGTGACGACGGGTATTCAAGCAAAAATCGAATAATAATCAATAAAATATAGAACTTTGAAAGCGTTAAGAAAGTATCTTGATAAGATAAAACCCAATTTCGAGGAGGGTGGAAAACTGCATTGGCTACATTCTACTTACGATGCATTTGAAACGTTTCTTTTCGTGCCCAACACGACATCGAGATCGGGTGTACATATTCACGATGCGCGCGACTCGAAGCGCACGATGATTATCGTGATTATAGCCCTCTTGCCCGCATTGCTGATGGGTATGTACAACGTGGGGCTGCAACACTATATGGCGGTTGGCCAGGAAACAACCATCCTTACGAATTTTATCTATGGACTGGTGGCCATGTTGCCGCTACTGGTGGTTTCTTACGTTGTGGGATTGGGCATTGAGTTTGCCGTGGCACAAGCAAGGAAGGAAGAGGTAGCGGAAGGATTTCTGGTCTCAGGAATACTTATCCCTATGATTGTACCTATCGACACCCCGTTGTGGATGGTTGCCGTCGCCACTGCTTTTGCCGTGATTTTTGCCAAAGAGGTTTTTGGCGGTACCGGGTACAATATTTTCAACGTAGCGCTGATAGCCCGTGCTTTCCTTTTCTTCTCCTATCCTTCAAAAATGTCAGGCGACCAGGTATGGGTACGCACTGCCGATACGTTTGGAATAGGTAAGGGAACGGTTATTGACGGGTATTCAGGTGCAACGCCGTTAGGGCAGATTGCCACCACCGAAGCGGGCAGTTTCGGCGATTTCGCATTCCACAGTATCAACGGGCAACCCTTATCTCTCAGCGATATGTTCTTCGGGTTTATACCCGGATCGGTAGGAGAGGTTTCCACGTTTGCCATCCTGATTGGCGCTTTGATTCTCATTATCACAGGCGTAGGAAGCTGGAAAACCATGCTTTCTACGTTCATCGGAGGCGTCGTGGCGATTCTGATCGTTAATCTATTCGCTCAGAATGCTATAATGGAAATGCCCCCTCTTTATCATCTCCTGCTCGGTGGATTTGCTTTCGGAGCCGTCTTTATGGCTACCGATCCGGTAACATCGTCACGAACGGAGAAAGGGAAATGGATCTACGGCTTCATGATTGGTTTGTTCGCGATTGCCATACGTGTTTTCAACCCGGGTTATCCCGAAGGAATGATGCTCGCCATCCTGCTTATGAACGCGTTTGCACCCCTTATCGATTTCTATGTGGTTGACGCCAATATTAAACGCCGTATGAAAAGAGCAACAGTTCCTGAAGCTGTACAACAATAATAAAAGAGAAGAGCTATGAACAGAGAAAGTAGTGGATATACGATTATATACGCATCAGTAATGGTAATTATTGTTGCTCTTGGCCTGGCGCTCACGCATCAGGTGCTGAACGAGCAGCAAACAGCCAATGTAAATACCGATAAGATGCAGCAAATTTTGCGTTCTCTCAATATTCATGCCGACGCGGAGGAAGCTCAGAAAAAATACGACGAGCTCATAAAGAACGCTTATCTCATCACGAATGAGGGGGAGAAGGTTGAAAATACGGAGGGAACTACGCCCAACGATCCGGCCTTTTATACAGAATTAGGCGATGCCGCCGCCGAAGGGTTGCCCGTTTTTGAGGCGGAGGTCGACGGTTCTGTAAAATATATTATCCCCATGAGCGGTGCCGGCCTTTGGGGTGCCATTTGGGGATACTTAGCCGTTGACACCGACGGAAGCACCATCTACGGGTCGGAATTCGATCACGCAGGTGAGACACCCGGCCTGGGCGCTGAAATTGCATTGCCGGAATTCGGACGGCAGTTTATCGGAAAAGAGATCATCAAAGAGGGTGAATTTAAGTCGATAGCTGTTGTGAAGCCGGGGCAATCCGTTAGTAACAGAGATTATGTGGACGGCATCTCGGGCGGCACGATTACCAGTAAAGGTGTGGATGATATGTTGCTTAAGAGTGTTAGCAGGTATAAGAGTTTTTTAATGAATTTGAGCGCTGCCGATTAAGGGCAGTCGATATAAAACAGAAAGAAAATGGCATTATCGAATAAAACAAAAGTGGTCTTATTAGGTCCGCTGAATAAAAACAACCCTATCACTGTCCAGGTGTTGGGCATTTGTTCCGCACTGGCGGTAACCTCCAAGCTCGAACCTTCCCTTGTGATGGCGATAGCTGTTACTCTGGTGGTCGGTTTCGCCAATGTGATCATCTCGCTGTTGCGTAAAACCATCCCCAACCGCATTCGCATTATTGTTCAACTCGTGGTTGCGGCGGCTTTGGTTACCATCGTGAGCGAAGTGTTGAAAGCGTACGCCTACGAAGTGAACAAGCAATTGTCGGTGTTTGTGGGGTTGATTGTAACCAACTGTATTCTTATGGGACGCCTCGAAGCGTTTGCATTGGGCAACGGCCCATGGCCCTCGTTCCTCGATGGTATCGGTAACGGATTGGGGTATGGGTGGATTTTGGTAGTAGTTGGCTTCTTCCGCGAACTTTTAGGATCCGGAACATTGATGGGGCATCAGGTAATTCCACAGGCGTTCTATGATGCCGGATACGAAAACAACGGACTCATGATGCTCGCGCCCATGGCAATACTTCTTGTCGCCTGCATTATCTGGGTACAACGATCGAAGATTGCGGAGCTTCGGGAAGAAACTAATTGATTTAAAGAACAAATAAACAAACATATATGGATGCAATTAGTCTGATTGTACGATCGATATTTGTCGATAATATGATTTTCGCATACTTTCTGGGAATGTGTTCGTTCCTGGCAGTATCGAAGAATGTGAAAACAGCATTAGGGTTAGGTATTGCCGTAACATTTGTGCTTGTTATTACGCTTCCTCTCAACTATCTTTTAGAGAATTATGTTCTCAAAGCAGGGTCGCTCGCATGGTTGGGTGAACAGTATGCAGATGTCGACTTAAGCGTCTTTAGCCTTCTGATCTTTATCGCCATTATAGCTTCATTTACCCAGTTAGTTGAGATGATTATCGAACGTTTCAGCCCCGCGCTCTATTCATCCCTTGGTATTTTTCTTCCGCTTATAGCCGTAAACTGTGCTATCCTTGGAGGGTCGCTGTTTATGCAGCAGCGCGAATTTGCCAACGTTGGTATGGCTACTGCCTACGGCTTCGGCTCAGGGATAGGGTGGTTGTTGGCTATTGTGGGATTGGCCGCCATCAGAGAACGGTTGGAGTACTCAAACGTTCCAAAGCCATTGAAAGGGTTAGGCATCACGTTTATCATCACAGCGTTGATGGCCATTGGATTCATGAGCTTTTCCGGAATCAGCATTTAATCACCAAAGACAGTAACAGAATATACAAATAAATTAAGCGCATATAGATATGAGTGTATTATTGAGCACGGGTGGATTAACGATATGGGTGAGTGTCATCGTCTTCTTACTGATCATTCTTATCCTTGTTTTGATGATTCTGATGGCTAAGGCTAAATTGATGCCTTCCGGTAATGTGGAAATCAAAATTAATAATGAGAAGGATCTGAGTGTGCCCATGGGGAGTACCTTGTTGAACACGCTTCAATCGCAGAACATTTTCCTCTCTTCGGCTTGCGGTGGTGGAGGCACCTGTGCCCAATGCCGTTGTCGCATTATTGAAGGCGGCGGTGAAATTCTGCCTACTGAGAAGGGACACTTCAGCCGTAAGGAACAGTTGAACAACTGGCGTTTGAGCTGTCAGGTGAAAGTGAAGGAGGATATGGCTATCATTATTCCTGACGAAGTCTTCGGTGTGAAGGAGTGGGAGTGCGAGGTGATTTCCAATCACAACGTGGCATCGTTCATCAAGGAGTTTGTGGTTAAATTGCCTGAGGGCGAGAAGCTTGATTTTATTCCCGGTTCGTACATTGAGATCAGAGTTCCTGCGTTCGATGTAATAAAATATTCCGATTTCCTTATTGAGGATGAGTATAAGGCTGAATGGGATAAATTCAAAATGTGGAATTTGATCGTGAAGAACGAGGAAGATACGGTTCGTGCTTATTCGATGGCCAACTACCCTGCCGAAGGAGATATTATAGCCCTCAATGTGCGTGTGGCGACACCACCGTACGACAGAACGAAGGATGAGTGGATGAAGGTGAATCCCGGTATTGTATCTTCCTATCTCTTCAATCTGAAACCCGGTGATAAAGTGATTATGTCCGGCCCTTATGGCGACTTTCACCCCATCCTCGACAGCAGAAGAGAGATGCTTTGGATTGGTGGCGGCGCCGGTATGGCTCCGTTGCGTTCACAAATCATGCATATGACGAAGACGTTGAAGACCACCGACCGGAACATGGCTTATTTTTACGGCGCCAGAGCCCTGGTGGAAGCATTCTATCTGGAAGATTTTTATGAATTGGAGAGAGAATTTCCCAATTTCTCATTTCATCTTGCGCTTGACCGCCCCGATCCGGCAGCCGATGCTGCAGGCGTAAAATCACATCGGGTTTTGTGCATCAGGTAATTTACGACACCTATCTGAAAAATCACGACGCGCCCGAAGATATCGAATACTATATGTGCGGACCCGGCCCGATGGCAAACGCAACACAACGGATGCTCGACAGCCTTGGGGTATCCCCCGACATGATTTTGTTCGACGATTTCGGATAACAGACAATTCTTACACATTCTATTATATAACTCAAGAGAGGTTGACTCAAAATAAAAAATGAGACAGCCTCTTGTTTAATTTAGATAAATCACCTATCTCTTTACTACTATTGGTGGAGATAAAGGAATAAAATCTTTAGGTACAGCATAGACCGATCTCGTCGAAACACGATTGATATGGTCGTATTCCAAAAATTTATCATAGCTGTATCCTTCCCCTGATAGATTCATTATACGTTTATAAATCGCCTGTCTGGAAGGTGCATTAAATTCGCCGACATTATAACGCATAATGCTGTTCTCCGTAGGTCTATAAACCCCATATTCATATGTAGCTCCTCCTTCATATATGCCAACAAGATTGGAATACAACGAATGATCTAAAAAATGGCTCCACTTTATCTTTTGAGGATTATTAGTAAAGTCTATATTACTCCACCAACCATCATAGTTATACATCTGATTATAACCGTCGATCTCGGTTTGTGGTATCCTGCCCATATATGCATATTCATCTGCCAATTTTCCGAATCCATGTCCCATTGCTTCATGTTGTATGATTTGAGCAAATTGTTCGGAATCATAAGCAACCAGGGGACAATATGCTATTGAAGCATTATTATCGGAATACATCCAACAAGTTCCGGCATATTTTGAATCATTAATAATCGTTATTATTGTGGTATTTGAAATATCTTTAATTGATGGAACTTTTAATGTGTATTCGAAACATTTACCGTTATCGCCACTAATAGAAGTTCCCTCTCCGTATTCTGTTAAAAATGCAGTTTGGGAGTCTTTTCCTATTCCTTCATTCAGGGAAACAGCTTTCACGCAATATACGTTGAATCGATTGCGGAACGTTTTTACCGGTTCTTTTGCGAAAAAATGTTCCATAGCTTCCCTTGCTTTTGCTTCATATTTTCCTCCTGTATTCATATCTTTATCAACAAATCCGTCACCTAATATAACAAGATTTACCCCATTACCTACGGTTGCTTTTTGTAAACTGACCACTTCTCCGTCTTTTGAAAAATCAGTGGATTCGTACGGTTTTTCCGGTTCCGGTTCTCCCAGAAGCGATCTTATGTGTTCGGGAAGTTTATCCCGGTCTTCAGCAAGCCCCCAGCATAATCTGCCCTGATTATCTACAACCAGGACTTCCGGAGTTCCTCTGCCGCCAAAGAAATAACTGGCATCCCACTCTGTACTGCCGTAATTGTCAATATATTCACCTAAATGTAATAAATTCACGAATTCATCCATTTTTTGTTGGGCAACATAATTTTTGATATTCGATAATTTCCCTTCCGAAAGAATACAGGCATGATAAGAGATGACACCTAATCCTTTATTTCTATATTTTTTAAATAAATCGACTACAGTGGGAGTATATACAATTGAAAAAGGACATTCATAACTATAATTGTATAGAATCGTATATCTATTCTCGGCAAAAACATTGTGTGAATTTACAGGTTGCAGATTCAAATCTTTGCTTTCATGATTTTCCAATACGGAATATTCCAAAGGTGGATATATCGTATAGCCGTTTTGGTATATTATATAATCTCTAATACCCGTCCAATTGTCTTTTGTAAGAATTGAATTTGGAATGGGCCCGGATAAATAGTTCCAGTTAAGACTCATAGAATGACAGTAATGACCTAACTGTGGAGGAATTGTCCCTGTCAGTTTATTTCCATATAATTCAAGAATATATAGCTTTGATAGATTGCCGATATCGTCAGGTATTACTCCCGTCAGATTATTGCAGGACAAAGCAATCGAAAACATCTCTGTTAAATTACCAATACTCTTTGGGATATTGCCCGATAAATTGTTATACATCAACTTAAGACCTCTTAAATTGGATAATAACCCGATTTCTTCAGGTATGCTTCCTCTCAAATTTTCATTATAACTTAAACGTAATTCCTGTAATGTAACCAATCTGCATACCGATAGGGGAAGAATCCCATTGAGGTTATTATTATAAAGTTCTATTCCATTGATTGTCTTGTCGAAAACGGATATACCATACCACTCGTTTATCGGTTTATTGCTTCCCCAGTTCGTATTATTATTCCAGTTGCTTCCTCCGGTAGCATTGTAAAATTCCATTAAAATAGTCTTAACTCCTTCCTGTTTCACGTACAGGGTATCACTTGTATTATTATTACCTGTACAGGGAATTACTACTTCCCTGTCAAATTCATTATTGACGTTTACCGTAAAATTCACCGAACTTTCCACTAATCCCCTCGTTTGTGAAACTTTTATCCATTCCTGCGCTTCTTGCGGAATATTGAATGTAAAAGCAATATTGGACTTTACCTTTACTGAAAAATCCTGATCATTATAACCTAGTTCAATTTTATTGGAACCTATAAAAATGACGTTCAGTTGCGATTGATGAATAATAAGCGTATCGGAGAGTGATGAGTTTTTATCCTTTACGGCTATTTTGGCAGTGCGATCATCGTATGTCTCGTTTTTATCAACGGAGAAACTAAGGACATCGGTTCGCATTGCTCTGGTTTGACTTTTCTTGACCCATACAGCCTCCTTCGGTATAACGACTTCATATTCTACGTTGGAGCGCAATTCAACTTCAATAGACGTGGTTTCATTGGATAGATTATACTCTTTTTGAGTCAATATAAGTGCATTTTTTTGCGCCTGGAAAACCGACACGGTATCTTTCAATTCTCCGCTTTTAAATATGATCAACCCCTTTCTTGCCCCGTCAACAGTCCCCTCCCTGATGGTAAATATTTCACTTTTGTCCTGCAATCCCTTTGTTTTTGGTGCAGATCCTTTTATGATCCATGAGGCAAATTCCTCCGGAATATCGATCGCGTATTCTATATTTGTTTTAAGATCGATCTGTATAGTCGATTCGTCGGGGCCGACCTCAAATTTATTTTTTGAAAGTATAATGGCATTTTTCTTCTTTTGAACAATAGTAATAATCTTCACTGTTTGTCCTGCCATAATTTTCATATTCGTGCTCCTGTCGTCATAGGAATCATTATCCTGAATGATCGAAACAACCACATTTGTTGTACCTGCATTGCCGCTCATCGGTTCAACTTTGCACCATGTCGGAACGTTTTTTGTATCGGAAAAATTTATTACCCATGGCACATCAGATGTTATAGTAAAGAAAGATGGTTCTGCTCCTATATCTGAAAATACCAAATCGGAAACAGAAATATTTACAGTAGGAACAGTCGGAGATGGATCTACTTCTTCATTTTTGCTACAGGACACGAGTATCAGGATTAATCCGATCAGAATATCATAGATTATTTTTTTCATACTATTTTTCTGTATTTATTGATTTGTGAATGCTTTTGTATCAAAAATTCTTTTTCATATCCGTAAGCTTTTTCGACTTCTGTTTCCCTCCTCTGTTATGGATTTTCGGGTAACTCCTTGTTTCCTTTTCAAGTAATTGCAAAACGTCTATTGTCTTGCTCTTTGCAGGGCTTCGTTCGCCCACTGAAGGCGTAAGGCGGCTTTTTGCCGGGCTTCGTTTGCCCAATTTATTCGCATTTTTGCTTTGTCCATAGCCTCAGTTGCCCATTGTTGCCGCATCCTTGCCCGACTGGAATCGCCCTTACGGCTATAGTATTCCGCATCTTTCAGATAACCTTGTGCCTGATTATTGTAATACTCTGCATCCCGCTGATATGACTCGGCCTGTTTCGTATAATTTTCCGCCTCCCGTTGATATTGTTCCGCCTGTTTGATATAATAATCAGAATTTTGGGCAAACAGGGAAGTCGACAGCATTAACAATATACATTGCATCGTGATAAAGATTTTTGTTTTCATAATAAACTCGTTTAAATTTTTTGTCTTTAACTCCAAACACCTGAAAGAAAACCTAAAGAGCGTGAAAAGTTTCCAAAACTGCATGTATGACTATTTCTTTTCGGTATAACCCCATTTTCATCCGTATTGGCTATATCGACATTACTTATATTAAAAGAAAGAGGATCATCTTCAGAAGCTATAATATTTTTCGAGAAACTGTTCTTCCGCATCGGCTAAACGTTGCAGATTTTTGTAAAAAACATATTTAAAATCTTCAGCCGACTGGGTATATTGTTCAATATTAAAATGTACCATTGTTTCCGAACAATATAGTTTCACAGCGAATAATTCTTCATTTGTATCATTACAGGCCGATATGGAAGCAGACCGCTTCAAACCGTCTTCACCTTCCAGCGTATATCCGGCTCTACTGAAAACGATGAAAAAAGGAGATTCCGATAAAATTCTGATCCAATGGGTTTCTCCTTCACTCTTGAATTTAATATCACTATCTTCGTCAAGATTAGGAGCAAAGCCTTCTTCTTTCAAAAAAGTCATTATTTCATTCTGAAATTTCTTTTGAACAATCGTTAGGTTAGATTGCGCCCATGTTACTGAAAATGTACATAAACAGATTACGATAAAAAAGATTTTTTAGCATTCATAATTATATATTTAATTGGT
>AGTN01055430.1_pt1 | contig 24109 bp, 26 predicted proteins | sample 314218 | NCBI WGS metagenome assembly AGTN01 (sample SAMN02954264, study PRJNA73603) | bioreactor metagenome | biome: terrestrial; feature: non-aerated bioreactor; material: poplar woody material; isolation source: poplar biomass | place: USA | collected 2006-12 | reverse complement strand
TTGTGATTATGCGCCGTATTATCCGACCGAGGTCATTATGAGAAAAAGGTTTCTCTTGTCGTCCGTATTTTTGTTCGGCCTGTTAGCCGCGCTCATCCTTTCTTCCTGCGCGCCCAAAGGCGAGAAGGATTTGGGGAGCAAGGCTAAGGTTGAAAACGTATTCGGCGGCGAGGTCTACGACAACGCGATCTATATCGAAGTTCCCGTGTCGACCGAGGCTTATGACCTTTCGAGAAGAGTCGAAGTCTCTACGGGAGCAAACTGGAATCTTTATCATGACGAAAACGGGCAGAATCTTATCGAATCGAAGGCCGTTACGCTTCAGGACGGCAACAACATTTTTTACATAAAAGTGATATCCGGGAACGGCGAGGCCCGTAATACTTATAATCTGACCATTTTCAGAAACTATCTGGTCACCGTCACCTATAAGAGCGACGGCGTCGTTTTTTTGACGCGCGAGGTGGAGAGGAATACGATTTTAAGCGAAGGCCCGTCGATGACAAAAGAGGGCTACACCTTCGGCGGATGGGGCGCGAGCGGCAGCGTAATTACCGAGAACAAAGAGTTTAACGCTACGTGGACTGCGAACACGTATACGATAACGCTCGACCCGCGGGCCGGCACGGTCTTCCCCGCGACAAAGAACGTCACCTTCGGCGCGGCCTTCTCTCTGCCTGAACCCGCGAGAGAGGGATATATTTTCACGGGCTGGTATACCGGTTCCACCGGGGGAACTCAAATTACCGACGCGGACGGGAAGTCTCTGGCCGTCTGGTCTACTGCGAATAGCGTCAAGCTCTACGCGAGATGGGTACATCCGTCGCACACCGTGACCCTGACAAAAAATATCGGCGTAGCGGGGGACGTGACGGGGGGCGGCTTAAAAGAAGAGACGACTTCCGTCACCTTGAGTTCCACGACGCGCGCGGGCTACGCGTGGCTCGGCTGGTTTGCGGACGACGAATTGCTCTCCGATAAAAGATCTATCATTTTGACGATGCCCGCTTTCGACGTAACTTTAGAGGCGAGGTGGCGCGCCAACGACTACGCAGTGACGCTGAACTCGCTGGGCGGGATTTTGGAAGAAACCGAAGCCTTGAAAACTTTCGGGCAGACCTTCGCCTTGCCCGTTCCCAAGAAAACCTATTATATTTTTACGGGCTGGCTGACCGAAAACGAGACGAAATACACCGACGCGGACGGGCACGGCCTGACCGTTTGGAATATTCCTTCCGAGGCCACTCTTCACGCCTCGTGGATCACCAATACGAGCGACGAGTTCATCATCGACAGGCAGGATTTGGCGAGCATGGAGCTCGACGGTAGTTATACTCTCGTCTTCGATATCAATCTTGCCGGTCTGGAATGGGAACCTATCGGCCCGTTCACGGGCGTACTCGACGGCGACGGCCACAAGATCACGAATTTTAAATTTGGCCGAAGCGAAAATCCCGGGATCTTCGCGAGTAACGCCGGTATAATTAAAAATCTCGGGCTCGAGAATTTCAACGTCAGCCTGCGGGCTTTTGAAAACTTCGGCGCGCTCGCCGCGAACAATTCCGGCCAAATAATAAATTGCCACGCGATAGGAACGGTCTCCGCGACGCTTCCCTCCGATTACGCTTCCATAGGCGGGCTCGTCGGGGTAAATTCCGGAACGATCGTCGGCTCCTTCGCCTCCGTCTCTTTCACCGCGCGATCGATCAACAAAGGCGCATATATCGGCGGCCTTTGCGGGCAAAATAACGGTGGCGGGGAAATCGTTCTCTCTTATTCCGCCGGCAATATCACCGTCATAAGCTCGCCGACCGTTAAGGCGGGCGGTTTCGCCGGCTATAACGCCGGGCGGATATATAATTCTTACGAGACGGGAAACGTCGGCGTTTCGACGACTACCGGCTCCGCGGCGGCCTATTCCTTCGTCGCCGAAGGAGAAGGGGCGGTCGCAAATTGTTTCGCGGCCGGGAGCGCGATCGCTAATAGCTCTCAAAGCGTCTCTTCGGCGGGCACGATCTCAAACTTATCTAATAATTATTACGCGTCGGGGATCACGGTGACCGCTCAGACCGTCAAGCTTTACGGAACGGAAACTTCCATTGAAAATTTTAAATCGAACACGTGGATAACCGACAATTTGTGGAAAAATAACGATACCGAATTATGGAGCCTGACTCCGGGCGTTCTTCCGGTAATCAAACCGAACGCGGCCGAGCTTTACGCCGAGGTAATCGATCTCTCCTCCTCAAATTTGGCGTCGATCGACGGCTCGATAAGAAAATACCGCCTGACCGAAAGCGTCGGCCTCGAAGGCGCGGAATGGAATCCTCTCGCCTTTTCGGGCGATTTAGAGGGCTGCGGTCACGTCGTTTCAAATTATAAAATAACCGCGGGCGCCGTTTACGCCGGCTTCTTCTCTTACCTCTCGGGGGACGTCAGGAATTTCGGAGTAAAGGATTTCGCGATCGATTTCACCATTAACGCCGCGTCCGAGATTTATGCGGGCGGCATGGCGGGAATTTTAGAGTACGGCGGTACGATAGTCAATTCCTCGGCCTCGGGCTCTATAAAAATCGTCAATTACCGGAACACCGCGCTATTCGCGGGCGGATTTATCGGAAAAACGTCCGGCGAAGCAGCTAATTCCTACTCTCTGGCCGAAGTGACCGCCCGCGCCGCTTCTTCTCAAGGGAGCGTTTACGCCGGAGGCTTCGCGGGCTACAAGGAGAACGGAACGCTGACAAATTGCTACGCCGTCGGGAACGTCTCCGCTTCCGCCATATTATGGGGGAACGCCTATGCGGGCGGCTTTGCCGGCGAAATCGATTTGCCGGTCTCATATTGTGTCTTTACGGGGAACGCCGCCGCTTCGACGCCGGAGGGCTTGAGCTTTATAAATAATTCCGGAACGGAAGCTTCCCCCGAAGAGCTTCGGGACGAAACCTTCCTGACCGAGACCGCCCTATTCGGAAAATACGTCTCCGCGGAAGACCTTGAAATAAACGCGAATAACGTCTGGATTTTTGAAGAAAACGAATTCCCGAAGCTTTACTGGGAAGTATAGTTATAGCCGAGTTCCAGCGCCTTCAGGTTGCTCGGAAAGCTCTTCGGCTTCTCCTTGAATTTTTCCCTGACCACTTCCATGGCCGATTCCAAAGTGAAGACGCCTCTCGCCTTCAGATACGCGCCGAAAGCGGCTAAATTTGCGGCTCTCGGGTTTCCCGCGTCCTCGGCTATCTTTCCCGCGTCAATATAAAAGGCTTTTATATCAGCCCTATCGACTTTTTCCGAAATTAAAGAGGAATTGATGATCACCGTCCCGTCCGATTTTACTTTGTCTATGAATTTATAGAGGCTCGGCTTGTTCATCGCTATCAGGCAGTCCGGCCTAGGAATGATCGGGCTCGCCACCGGCTTGTCGGAGACGACGACGGAGCAATTAGCGACGCCGCCGCGCATCTCGGGGCCGTAGGAGGGAAGCCACGTAACTTCCTTTCCGTCGGCTATCGCCGCGTAGGCTATGAATTGTCCGAGGCTCAACACTCCCTGCCCGCCGAAACCGGCGATGATTATTTTCTCTTCCATTTATCGAGCCTCCCCCGTGTCCTTATACACTCCCAGCGGGAACGTCTTCGTCATCTCGTTTTTGACGTAATCGAGCGCCGTTAACGGAGTCATTCCCCAGTTTGTCGGGCAGGAGGAGAGCATCTCGACGAGAGAAAAGCCCCTCTTCGCCTTCTGATTTTCAAACGCCTTGCGGAGGGCCCTCTTAGCTTTCAGGATGTTGGCGGGATCGGAAAGAGAAACGCGCGCGATATAAGACGGGCCGTCCAGCGTCGCCAGCATCTCTGAAATACGGATAGGATAGCCGTTTGCGGCGGCCGACCTTCCCGCTGGAGAGGTGGTCGATTTCTGCCCGAGCATAGTAGTCGGGGCCATTTGTCCGCCCGTCATCCCGTAAATCGCGTTATTGATGAAAATGACGGTGAAATTCTCCCCTCTCGCCGCGGCGTGAACGATTTCCGCCGTGCCGATGCTCGCGAGGTCGCCGTCGCCCTGATAGACGAAGACCGTTCTGTCCGGCCTCGTCCTCTTGACTCCCGTCGCGGCCGCGGGGGCCCTGCCGTGCGAGACCTGAAGCATATCGCAGTTGAAGAATTTATAGGCGAAGACCGAACAGCCTACCGGCGCGATCCCTATGATATTTCCCTCCTCGCCCATTTCCTCTAATACCTCGGCTATCAGCCTGTGGGCTACGCCGTGCGTGCAGCCGGGGCAATAGGAAAACGGAACGTCGGTCAGAAGTTTGGGCTTTTGATAGATTATCGCCATATTACAGAGCCTCTTTTTTCATAATGTAGCCTGCGACGTCCTCGGCCGACATTACGACGCCGCCCGTCCTGCCGTAGAAATCGACCGGCTTCAAACCGTTAACCGCCAGTCTTACGTCCTCGACCATTTGTCCCATGCTGAGTTCCACGGTGAGAAAATATCCGACGGCTTCCTTTCTCGCGAGCTTTTGGATTTCCGCCGAGGGGAACGGGAAGAGCGTTATCGGCCTTAATAGCCCGGCTTTTATTCCCGCCGAACGCAAAATCTCGACCGCGCTCTTGCAAATCCTCGCGACGGTGCCGTAGGCGGTAAGTATTATCTCTGCGTCCTCTGTTTTATATTCCTCGAATTTCGTCTCGTACTTTTCCATTTCCGCATAGCGGGCGAAGAGCCTGTGGACGACCTTTTCGAGCTCGTCCGGCTCGATATAGAGGGAATTGATTATTCTCCTGTCTTTTCCTATTCCCGAGCCGTCCGCGGCCCACGGCTTTACGGGAAAATCAGCCGCGTCCTTCATCGGCGGCATATCGACCGGCTCCATGATCTGGCCGAGCATCCCGTCCCCTAAAATCATCACGGGGAGCCTGTATTTCTCGGCCTTATCGAAGGCGTCGTAAATTAAATTTACCGCTTCCTGAACGGTCGAGGGACCGTACACGAGGAGTTTATAGTCGCCGTGGCCGCCGCCCTTGACCGCCTGAAAATAGTCCGACTGGGCCGGCTGTATGCCCCCGAGGCCGGGCCCGCGCGCATCATATTTACGATCACGGCGGGAAGCTCGGCTCCGGCGAGATAGCTGATCCCCTCCTGCTTCAGGCTTATTCCCGGGCTGGAAGAAGAGGTCATCGACCTGATTCCGACGGCGGCGGCGCCGTAGACCATATTTATGGCGGACACCTCGCTCTCGGCCTGCAAAAATACGCCGCCCGCTTCGGGAAGCCGCTTTGAAAGATATTCGGGGATCTCGTTTTGCGGCGTTATCGGGTACCCGAAGAACGCCCTCGCGCCGCCCCTTACGGCGGCTTCGGCTATCGCTTCGTTGCCCTTCATCAATGTTTTCAAGGTAATCTCCTTCTAATGATTTTTAGAAGCAGGGAGCAAAAGCAGAGAGGATGATTTTAAGTGAAAAGGGAAAAGTAAGGATAATTTTAATAATCATCAATTTAAATCAGGAGCGTAAGCGACTCCTTTCTGCTCCCTGCTCCCTGCTTCCGCTTCTTGTCTGCTTTCTGCTCCTATTCTCTATCGACCGTTATCGCCACGTCCGGGCACATCGCCGCGCAGAGTGCGCAGCCGATGCAATTTTCGTTCCTCGCGGGGACGGCTATATTGTATCCGGATTTATTTGTCTCCGAGCCTATTTCTATCACGTTCTTCGGGCAGACTTTTATGCAGAGGCCGCAGCCCTTGCAGGTTTCTTTTGTTATCGTTATATATGACATTCTATTGACTCCTGAAGTCAGCTTTCAGCTTTTAGGTTCCGGCTTACGGTTCGCGGATGATTTATAAATATAATATCACTAATTGAATAATAAGGCAAAAATAATAGCCGCCTCGCGGACGGCTAAATTAAAATCCTTGTAAACTGGAAGCCGGAAGTTACTCTTTCATCTATGAAATTTTGAAAGAATATCGTCTCCCCCGAGTATCTTCTTCGCTTCCGCTATGTAGGGATTGACGGGCTTAGGAGCGGGCGCTACGGGCTTCGGGGCCTTCTTCGCTTTGATTTTGGAGGACGGGGCGGCGTAACCTTCCCTTAGGGCGGAGGAAGGCACGGGAATGAATCCCGAATAGGACTCGGCGTACTTGCCTTCCTCGACGTTGATATCGTAAACCTCGATCCCCCTTGTCTTCAAAAGGTCTATTACGGGCAAAATATCGCCCTCGCCGGTGATCAGCCCTACCGCGTCGATCCTCGCGAGGGCGGCTATATCCGCGGCGTCGATCACCTGACGGGAATCGAGCTTGTTCCTCTTCCTCGAAGCGCTGGGAAGAGAAGTCTCGTAGCCGTTCGCCGATATGTATTCGTTGAAGTCGCGGTTCCTCTTCGCCACATAGCTGTAAAACTTGCAGGCTACAACGTCGAAGCGGGTTTCGAGGCTCTTTACGATCTGCTTGAAGCCGTTGCAGGTGACCTTGAGGCTCGCGATGTCGGCGAGGATGATCAGTTTGGGCTTGTTCATTTTATTTCCTCCACAATCTTTTTATTCTCCCTTGAAGTTTTCCTTCCCGAGGTTTCCCTTATGTAATAGAAGAGATATTGCTGCGCGTAGCCGGACAGGTTTCCGAACGTCTCTCTCAATTTCTCCGCTTTCTTTTTAGTGGTCAGCGTATTTTCGCCGAACAACTTATTGTAGACTCTCTCTATCCAGACGTCCGTCGGAAAGGCGTCCGTCCTCCGGTATCCGAAGAGGAGAGCGCAGTCGGCGACTTTCCTTCCTACTCCGGGAAGCCTCATAAGGTATTTTCTCGCCTCGTCCGTCTCCATTTCCGAGAGGTCGAGGGAGAAGCCCGAGGCTATCGTTTCCGCCGCGCGTTTGAAGCGCTCGGCGCGGAGCCCGAGCCCCGCTTTGCGGTAAAAAGAGACGTCCGCCTTCGCGAAAGCTTCGGCCGAGGGGAAAGCGCGATAGCCGCCCATATCCTCGCCGAGCGCGTTACAGAGCCTCTCTATAATCTTTTTTATTCTCGGTATGTTGTTGTATGCGGAAATAATGAAAGAGAAAATCATTTCCGCCGGGTCCTGAGAGAGTATTCTTATCCCGCCGCCGTAGGCGACGGCCTCTTTCAGATAAGGATGATTCGAGAGCGACTTTTTGATCCCCGAATAGTCGCGGTCGAGATCAAAGAAGTCGACAAAATAGGCCGCGTTATTCGTCGACATTATAACACGGCCTTCCCTGTAAATCAAGGAACATTTTAGGTTTTTAGAAAAAATAATGTAGCCTTCGGGCGTTTTTTCGTATCGGAAGAGCTGGCCGCTCTCCACGATCTGTTTCGGGTCGAACTCGGAGAGGTCTTCTATTACGATAAGCCCGTTCAGGATACCGTATTTCATCCTTAGGGTATCTTAAGCCTCGGCGTAGACGCTGACTCTCTTTCTGTCGCGTCCTTCCCGCTCGAACTTGACCACTCCGTCGATCAGGGAATAGAGGGTGTCGTCGGAGCCTATTCCGACGTTCTTGCCGGGATGAAATTTTGTGCCCCTCTGGCGAATGAGGATGTTTCCTGCGAGCACGAATTCGCCGTCCGCCTTTTTGAGGCCGAGCCTTTGAGCGGCGGAGTCTCTTCCGTTGCGGGAGCTTCCGACGCCCTTTTTATGCGCGAATAATTGAATTTTGATAAACATTTTTATTCCTCCAGTTTTATGTGGGCGGGATACCCCTTTTCCAAATCCTTCAAGGCGACGTGCGCAGATTGAAGGATAATATCGGCTTTTTCGCGGGCTTCTTCGCTCCCGTCTATTATTTTGAAGAGCAGATATCCGTCTCTTCTCACGGTCTCGGTCTTGACGCGCGCCACTTTCTTCAAAGCGAGCAGCGCTCCCTGAGTTAACGCGGAGGCCGCGGCGCAGATTATGTCGAGCCCCGCCCGAGCGTAATCCGAATGTCCCTTGACTTCCAAACCTATCCGGCGCGGGCCCTCTTTGATTTCTTTTATTTCTATCACGCCTTTATCGAGGTGATCTTAAGCTCGGTAAAGGGCTGTCTGTGGCCCTGCCTGCGCCTGTAATTCTTTTTGGCGTTGTATTTGAAGATATGGATCTTCGGTCCCTTGCCGAGATAGGTCACCTCGGCCTCTACGACGGCTTTCTCCGCCTCTTTTCCGGTCAGAACCTCTCCGTCTTTTTCGAGAAGCAAAACCTTGAGATTGAGCTTCTTTCCGACTTCGGCTTCCGGGCCGTTCAGGCGCTCGGCCTTGAAAATCAAACCTTCGGTAACCTTGTACTGTTTCCCGCCGGTCTCGATAACTGCGTACATATATTTAACTCCCGTTTCAGGTCTCGCCGAACAAGGCGCGTTTTTACACGGCTTTAATAGCCCCGTTTCGAGCGGCGTTTATAATAATATCATTTATTATAGGGATTTGCAATGATTTTAATATTATTTTATCTCGTCAATATTTTTGAAGTTATCGTTTTCTAAAATGAAGGCGCTTGTTTTTCTGATATCCGATAATTTAATATCTAAATTATGCTCCCTATTCAGAGTTTCGATAAATCTGTCGGGACGAAGCGTCGTGTTTCCCGAGGCGAGGCGGGCGAAGACGCCGGTTTCCGAGATTACAAGGCCGTAAATCAGGTTTTTGGCTTCCTTTTTCGTGACTTCGCCCTTTTCGTTTCTGTGTTCTACGATAAAGCTCTCTTTTGAAGAGAGAAAGATCTTGTCCCTTATCGGGCAGGCGGCGGGCGTATTGATAATATAGTCGGCGGCGACGATCCTTCCGGCGAAGTTGGGATTTTTTTCGGTCTCCCACGCCTTCAGGAAGACGAGGCCGGGCGGGGCGCTCGAATTCATTTTATCGATGAATTCCTCCTTGCCGCCTATTTTTATTTCGAGAGACAGGTATTCCGCCTCGCTCTGAACGCCGAGGGGAAGGGGCGAGGAGAGCTTGAGAAGGGCGTGCGGATTGAAGCCCGCCGAATAGGAAGGCATATAGCCCGCGCGAATGATCGTGCGGTTTATCGCCCTCTGCATATCGATGTGCGACATAAAAGCGGCCGTCTCAATTTTTTTGAACTTCGCATTTAACATAACCGTTTGCGCCGCATCCTTTGCAACCGTATTTGCATCCCTCGCTCGAAACTCCTTCGAGGGCGTTTTGATATTCCTTTAAAAGATAGTCGCGCCTCACTCCGTAGTCTATGAAATCCCACGGGAGACGCTCCGCGGTATCCCTTCGGGCGGTATATTTTTCCGCCGAGCCTACCGTCTCCTTTATAGCTTCCTCCCAGACGGCGAAGCGGAAAAATTCGCTCCAGCCGTCGAAAACCGCGCCCTTTTGATAGGCCCTGACGATAGTTTGGGAGAGCTCGCGGCCGCCTCTCGAAAGTATCCCTTCGAGGTAAGAGACGGGCTCCTCGTGCCATGAATAGCTGACCGAGCGAAGGGGCTTCAGGCCGTCGCGGACGAGCTTCTGCCGCCTCTTCATCTCTTCGACGCTTATCTGCTCCGCCCACTGGAACGGGGTGGCCGGTTTGGGGACGAACACCGAGGTCGAGACGCTTATATTTACGCCCTTATAGCCGGTGACTTCAAAGTATATTTTTTGGATTTTTCTGACGATATCGACAATGCCCAGCAAATCCTCGTCGGTCTCGGTCGGGAGTCCGACCATAAAATAGAGCTTGACGGCCCTGTACCCTTCGGAGAAGGCGAGGCGCATAGTTCTCTCGATATCCTCTTCGGTTATGTTTTTGTTGATAACGTCGCGAAGCCTTTGCGTTCCGGCCTCGGGCGCGAAAGTGAGGCCGGATTTCCTCGCCCCGCCGATAATTTTTGCCGTGAAGCTGTCGAGGCGAAGGCTGGGGAGCTGTAATCTGACGTTCTTTTTCTTTGCGGCGGCCGAGAGCTTTTCGAGCGTCCCCTCGATAAACGGATAGTCGCCCGTCGACAGGCTGGAGAGCCCGAGCTCCTCGGCGCCGGTGTTGCAGATAAGCTTTTCCGCAAGAGATAAGACCTTCTCTTCTCCCCGCGCCCTGATGGGCCGATAGTAAAATCCGGCCTGACAGAATCTGCAGCCCGCGTAACAGCCGCGAAACAGCTCCACCACCGGCCTGTCATGAACGATCGCAAGGTTGGGGACGAGCGGTTTTTCCGGGAAAGGCGAATTATTTAAATCCCTTACGACGGCTTTTTTGACCGGCGTGACGGTCATTCCGTCCTTGACTTCCGAGAGCGAGGGCACGTAAGCCCCTTCGAGAAGCGAGGCCTCTTTTAAAATCCTCTCTTTGTCGCCCTTGAATTTTGCCGCGATTTCAAGAAATTGAGAGACGAAGTTTTCGCCGTCGCCTACGCAGATAACGTCGAAAAAATCGGCTATCGGCTCCGGATTGGCCGCTGAAGTTCCCCCCGCGAGCAAAATCGGGAATTCATTTCCCCTTTCTCTCGCAAAAAAAGGGACGCCGGCAAGCTCCAGCATATACAAAATATTCGTATAGGACATTTCGTACTGAACGCCGAATCCCAGTATATCAAAATTTTTGAGCGGTCTTTTCGTCTCTATCGAGGGGAGCAAAACGCCGTTTTCTTTCAAAAGCTTTCCCATATCCGGCCACGGGGCGAAGCACCTCTCGGCCGCGGAATCGGGATTTTTATTGATTAGGTCGTAGATTATCTGAAGCCCCAGATTGCTCATTCCGACTTCATAGACGTCGGGAAAGGCGAGGCATGCGGAAATTTTGTGCGGTTTACTAACGTCGGGGACGTTGAATTCGCCGCCAGAATAGCGAGCCGGTTTCTCTACTTTATATAATAATTCCTCGAAGCTCACAAGCAGAGCGCGGCCGCGCCCAAAATTCCGGCGTCGTTCATAAGCTCGGCCTTTATCACTTTTACGTAGGGATTTCTTCTGCCGCCGTAGCTGTATTTGGCGACCAGCTTTTGAAGCCTGTCGATCAGGTAGTCGCCCTCGTTTGAAATTCCGCCCCCTATCAGTATCGCCTCGGGGCGCAGGACGTTGACGAGGCTGACGAGCCCTTCGGCGACGTACCTTATATAGCGTCTCACGACCTCTTCGCCGGCCTCGTCTCCCTCTCTCGCCGCTTTGAATGCGGTGCGGCCGGAGACCCTTCCCTCCTCCTCGGCGATTTTGGCGAGGCGGCTCTCGGGGTATAGGCCTATCTGTTTTCTCGTCTGATTGATCAGAGCGGACGCCGAGGCGTAGGCCTCCCAGCAGCCGTTTTTGCCGCAGGTGCAGGGCTCGCCGCCCACTTTTAGCGCGATGTGCCCGCACTCCGCGCCGGCGCCGTTCTTTCCCTGAAAGAGCTTGCCGTTCAGGATTATGCCGCTCCCCACGCCGGTTCCCAGCGTTATAAGTATTATATCCTTCATCTCCTTGGCCGCGCCGAAGGCCTTTTCCCCTAAAGCGGCGCAGTTTGCGTCGTTGCCTATTTTGACGGGGATTTTTGTGTATTTGGCCATTTCGGCGGCGACGGGCACCTTCTCGAATCTGATGTTGTTGGAATAGGTGATTATCCCCTCGTCGCTATTGATAGTGCCGGGGATCCCCATACCTATGCCGGAGATTTCGTCCAAAGTGAGATTCGCATCCGCGACCACTTTTTTTGCCAGCTTCCAGACGTCTCCGAATATCTCGGCGTAGCTCCTTTCGGGCAGGGTATCCGTCTCGGATTTCGCATAAATTTTGCCGGTCTCGTCGACGACGCCGCCTTTTATCGAGGTGCCGCCGATATCGATTCCTATGTAGTACATATATTTATTCTCCTTTAAGAGTTAAAGACGGTGAAATAGAAGCAGAAGCAGGGAGCAGAAGCGGAAAGGAAGAGCATTCGCTCCTGATTATAAATAATTATCCTCGACTCTCCTCTTGCCCTTCCCTGTCCCCTGTACCCAAATCCCGTATCTTTATATCGTCGTAATTATCGCCGTCAAGCTCCCCGACAGCGCGGCTTTGCATCCCGCGGGAATGAAAAAGGTGTCCCCTTTTTTCGCGGGAATTTCGCCGGTAAATTCGCCCTCGCCGTCGGCTATCGTGACGGCGGCGAAGGAATTCTTTTCGCCTATCCGCATATTTCCTTTGAGCACCGCCTCGACCGCTTTAAAATATTCGCATTCGGCGAGAAGCCTTTGCCGCGCGCCGCCCGAGCGCTTATATCCCGTCAAAACGGGCGCGGCTTCGGTTTTTTTGAAGTCGATCACTTCGAGCGCCTTTTCAAGATGCAATTCGCGCGGCCTTCCCTTGTCGTCCAACCGCCCGTAATCGTAGAGGCGGTAGGTCAGGTCGCTGTTCTCCTGTATCTCTACGATCGTCGCTCCCGCGAGAATGGCGTGCACCCTTCCCGCCGGGACGAAGAAGGCTTCGCCCTTACAGACCGGTACTCTGTTGAGAAGGGAAGGAAGCTCGCCTTTATTGATCAGCTCCCTTATTTCCGCCGCGCTCGTATCCTCGTAAAAGCCGTAAAAAATCGCCGCCCCTTCGCGGGCCTCGGCGACGTACCACATTTCCGTCTTGCCGCGCGAATGTTCTCTCGAATAGGCGTATTCGTCGTCGGGATGGACTTGCACGGACAGATCCTTGTCTGCGTCGATCAATTTTATCAGAACGGGGAAATCCTTGAATTTCTTCACGTTTTCCCCGAATATCCCGGGATATTTGACGGAGAGTTCCAAAAGCGTCCTGCCGTCGTCCTCGCCGCCGTCGATTTTGCTTTCCGAGCCTTTGAGGACGGAAAGCTCCCAGCTCTCGGCTATCCTCTTGAGGTCGGACTTTTTCCCGTACCTTTCCTTAAGTTTGTTCCCGCCCCAGATGTAGTCTTTGAGGAAAGGCTTAAGCTTATAAATCATCCGCCAGCTCCGACCTCTGACATCTGACCTCTGCCGTACCCTCTTCCTTCTCGATCTCCGTTATCTTGTCGACTCTCGTCTTATGCCTTCCGCCCTGAAACGGAGTCGACAGGAATTTTTTTACGATTTCATAGGCGTTTTCCGGAGAGGTGACTCTTCCGCCGAGCGCCAGCATATTCGCGTCGTTATGCGCCGAGGCCATCTCGGCCTGAAATACGTCGGTTGCGTGGGCGCAGCGTATCCCCCGCACCTTGTTGGCGGCGATAGAGATCCCTATCCCGGTGCCGCACATCAAAATACCCTTGTCCGCCTCGCCCGAGGCTACGGTTTTCGCCGCCTTGTAGGCGAAGTCGGGGTAGTCTACCGAATCGGGCGTAAACGTGCCCACGTCGGCAACGACGGTATTCCCCGTATCTTCTATCGCTCTTTTGACGGAATCTTTTAAAGCGAGCCCGCCGTGGTCGCATCCGAGGACGATTTTCATAAGGATATTATACAACTTTTGGCAATTATTGTAAAGTACGCCCTAATATCTCCCCCCCCGCGGCCTTTTTGATTCTGTTGTCGAGCGAAAATACTCCGGTTCGGAAAATATTGCAAAATTATATAACCGTATTTTTTTTCCGCCGAGCGAAGCGCGGAAAAGAGCGAGGACATACATTCTTCGACGGTCTTGCCGAGGGAGATATGGTTTTCTCTTTTGCCCGCGAGAACAAAATCCTCTCTCCCGATAATAACCGGTATTATTCCGCCCGATAGAACCTCGTCGTATTTCCCGGCGGCCGATTCGGGATCAAGCGCGGCGATACAGGGCTTTGTAGGCGAGTAATGGCGGTACTTCATCCCCGGGGCCTCGGCGATTATCACCTCGCCCTTATGGTCGATCACTTTCGGGAGAATTTCGGAGAGCATTTTCGCGGTTATTGCGCCGGGGCGGAGAATTACCGGAATTTCCTTTGTCAAATCGAGAACGGTGCTCTCTATCCCCACTTCTGTCTTTCCGCCGTCCAGAATGAGCGGGATTTTTCCGTCCATATCTTCAAGCACGTGAGCGGCCTCGGTCGGGCTCACTCTGCCGCTTCTGTTTGCCGAGGGCGCGGCTATCGGGCGGCCGCAGGCCTCTATCAATTTTAACGCGAGAGGATGCCTCGGTATCCTTACTCCCACCGTTCCGAGCCCGCCCGTCGTTATAAGGGGCACGGCGGGGGCTTTTTTTAGCACGAGAGTGAGCGGCCCCGGCGAGAATTTTTGAAAAAGCTTAAAAGCTAATTCGGAGACGTTTTGGGCTACCGAATTAACTTGTCCGGGAGCCGAAATATGCACTATTAGGGGATTATCCGCCGGCCTGCCTTTAGCCTCGAATATCTTTCTTACCGCGTTTCCGTTCAGCGCGTCGGCTCCCAGACCGTATACCGTCTCCGTCGGAAAGGCGACTACCTCGCCCGATCTAATTAATTCGGCGGCGTAATTCAGCCGTTCTTCTTTGCCGATTATGGTTTGCATTATAATTTCCTTCACTCTTCATTTTTCACTTTCCGCTTTCAATTTTCGATCAATTTATATACGGCTCCCACTCCGTTCTTCACGGTCAATATTTTAGTTTCGATATATTTGCCGTCCACCAAAAAAGTATCGAGGACGGATACTAAGTCGAATTCGTTTTCAAGGAGCGTTATTCCGGCGTTGGATCTAAGGCCGTATTTGCCGCCGGCAAGAGTGATATATACGCCGTTTTTCAGCGCGAAGACTTCTTCTATCTGCTCCTCTATCCCTTTATTCGAGACGCGGTAAAACGTCCTCGCGGCGTCGACTATCTTCGAGCCCGTCGCGTACTCGCCGAAAAACGGAGTCAGCTCGCTGTACCTGAAGTCTACGGCCAGATTACCGTCCTTGTCATACGCGCCGAGAAAGGAAGAGAGGTTTACGCTCGAGTTCTCGGCGAGAAGCTCGTTTTTATACGTCACGATCATCCCCGAATTTGAGACCGCCGTTTCGTAGCCTTTTATTATGCTCTCATATTGCCTGAGCATAATTTTCTTTTTGTCGTAGGTGTAATAGACGGCTGAGGCGAGCGGCCGGTCAAAGCCCGGATCCCAGTTCTCCAGCCCTATCCCGTCCACCATTATCAGCGGCATCGGAAGATCGGAAAAGCGGACGTTGTTCCCGCTCTCGTCGTAGATTTCAAAGGTGACCGACCAATTCCTCTTTCCTTGAACGTAGTAATCCCAGTAATAATAGACTATCGAGTAACCGTCGAAAATCGAAGCCGAGGACGGCGCGGCGGGCGGAAAATAGACCGGCTTTCCCTCGAGCGCGTTCGTTTGGGCGTTTAAAGAATCGACGAGCCCCCTGATCGTATCGTCGGAGTATTTATTAGATACGAGGAAAATCCTGTCCGTCGGGAAGGCCTTGCCGCCGTAGGCGTTGTAGCGGACGGCCTTGTAGGTCAGATATTTGCCCGTCGACGAGTCCTTCATATCATAAGCGCCCGTGTCGGTATCGGCCGCGTAGGAGCCGTTCAGGATGTACCATCCGCCGCCGAGGTAATAGTGCGTGCCTGTTATCTTAGTCGCGTCGGTATAGACGCTCGTGTCGAAGAGCGCGTAGCTGTATTTCAGCTTGAAATAACCTTCTGGATCTATCTCCTTCAAATTATAAAAATAAAAATAATTGTTGACGGAATAGGCGATCAAATTGTCGTGCAGCGAAAAGGTCGCGAGGCCGGTCGCGTTCTTGAGCTTGCCGACCTCCAGAATCTCCAGTCCGCCCGCCTCGGCGTAATCGTAAATAGTCGCGTCGATAAATCCCGTCGCCGAGAGGCTGGAGCCCGACGTCTTTGTGGCGAGCATAAAGAGGTATCTGTCGTCGAGAAATTGATACTGGTTCAAATTTTTGTTATAGGGATAGGAAAAGCCGAATTCGCGCCCCTTGTGCTCCCCGCGCACCTTTACGAGCCCTATCCTTTGCGCGGTAAAGGCCCCGAGGGCCACCATCTTCGTGCATATCGCGTAATCGCCGCGTATATCTATCACGCTCGCGTATTGCGGAAGGATCAGTATCCCGCCGTTATCGGCGAAGCCGTATTGATAATAGTCCGTGCCGCTTATCTTCCTTTTGTAAGTCAGCACATAAATTCCGGTCGGGCCGTCGTAGCTCGAAACGAAGAAGCTTTCGGAATCCGGATTTATCGGCAGATTCGAGTAATCGGCGAGGTCGAAAACCTTTTCCGCCGCCGTATACGCCCCGACCGACTCGAAGTTTCTGAAATACGAGTCGTAGCCTACGATAGGCTTTGAACAGCCGGTCAAAAGAGACGCGGCGATAAAGAGTAATATTAAAATTAAGGCTATCTTTTTCAATATAGTAATTCCGTAACGGCTTACGGCCGGCAGCCGACAGCTTATGGATCGTTATTTATAAGTATAAACTATAAAATTGAAGTTTGTATGAATTTATTTTTCCGCTCATATATACTTATTATGAGAATTTTCAAATTTCTCGTAGCTTTGGCCCCGGCGCTCGCTCTCGCTCTCGCGGCGGGCTATCTCTCCTCGCTCTGTTTGGCGAAAGGCGTTCCCGATCTCGTCTATCCCGTCTATGCCGCGCCCGCGCTCTTTTTCAATATCTCGCAGCTCGCCGCCCTCGGCCTGAGCGTCTTCGCGGTCTCCTTATCTTTTTACCGGAGAAAAATACGAAAGTGCCTTCCGTTCTGGCTCCTCGTCTACGCCGTCAACGTCCTGATTTACGTTTCCTTTTTCGTATGGGGCCTCTATGTTCTGACGTTCGCCCTTCTCCTCGCAGAGTCCGTCCTCGCCCTGCTGATCACTCTCTACTACGTAAAAACGACGGGCGAATTGTGGCTGACGACATTGCCCGTCGCGATGTGGTATCTATATTTATTTTTAGTCGTTTTCGGCGTTATTATTTTGAATTAAAGACCTTTTTGATGCACTTCGACGGGCATTTTTCCGCGCAGATACCGCAAGCGGTGCACTTGTCGTAATTAATTATCGGAAGATTGTTTACCATAGTTATCGCCCCGGCCGGACAGGACTTCATACAAATCTCGCAGCTTATGCAACCTACCCTGCAATTTATTCTCACCTCTTTGCCCTTGAGGGGATTCGAGCAGGCGATATAATAGACGGCCTTGCCGGGGATCCTTCTGATAATTTTTTTGGGGCAGTGCTTTATGCAGGTGCCGCACTTGACGCATTTTGTCCTGTCCACCACGGCTACGCCGTTTACGAGTTTGACGGCGCTGAAGGCGCAAACTTTGGTGCAGGTGCCCGCGCCTATGCAGCCGGTCGGGCAGGATTTTCTGCCCCCCGCAAGAAGCTCGATAGAGGCGCAGTCGCCGTAGCCCTGATAGTCGTACTTATCCGAGCAGGCGTTTCCGCCGCCGCAGGCGTTTATCACGAGCGTGTCCCCGCCTATCATAAGGTCGGAGCCGAGGAGCCGCCCTATCGCCTCTTTGCCCTCTTTCGAGGTCGGATTGCAATCGGTAATTTTGGCCTCGCCCTTGATCAGCGCCCGGGCGAAGTCGGCGCATCCGGCCCTTCCGCAACCGCCGCAGTTAGCTCCGGCGAGAAGGTTGATGATCTCCCCGAGCCGTTCGTCCTCTTTGATCGCCAGCTTTTTCATCACCACGACGATCATCACGGCGAGGAGAAAGCCGATAAGAGTCAATGAAATTACGGGAATGAAGATATCCATTGTATATATTACTTACTCCTTAAGAGGTCAGAGGCCACTTAAATTTGTAATCCTCCGAAAGCGGCAAAGCCCATCGACATTATCGCGCCGATTATAAGCGCGATAGGAAAGCCTTGAAACGCCTTCGGTATCTCCGACGTTTCGAGCTTTATCCTTATCCCCGTCATTATGAGGAGCGCCAGCATATAGCCGAGGCCGGAGGCGACGCCGTTCAGGAAAGCGTAGAAGATATTTGCGTTTTCGAGGCTGGTCACGTTTATCAGGGCGACGCCGAGCACCGCGCAGTTCGTCGTAATGAGCGGAAGATAGATGCCGAGCGCCGAATAGAGCGCGGGGCTGAATTTTTTTATCACGAGTTCCAGTACCTGAATGAATCCGGCCACTATCAGCACGAAGGATATCGTCTGAAGGTATTCGATATGATATCTGACCAAAAACAGGTTGACGGCGTAGGTGATTATGCTCGCTATCCCCATTACGAAGGTGACGGCGAGGCCCATTCCTATCGACGTGTCGAGTTTTTTGGTGACCCCGAGGAAGGAGCAGATCCCGAGGAAGCGGCTCATCAGGAAGTTATTGATGAAAATCGCGTTGACGATTATTACTATAAAGTATGGCACGACGCGCTCTCCTCCTTAACTTTTTTATTATTCTTCCCCTCGATCTTATTGAAAATCGTATTGAACGCGGCCATTAAAAATCCGTATACCATAAAGCCTCCGGCCGGCAGCGCGAAGATAGTCATAGAATTTTCGTAGAGGCCGGGGATCTGCGCGCCGAAAATCGTGCCCGAGCCGACGACCTCTCTTACTATGCTTATTATTCCGAGCGAAAGCGTGAAGCCGAGCCCCACGCCGACGCCGTCGAGGGCGGAAAGTATCACCGGATTAGCGGCGGCGTAAGCCTCGGCGCGGGCGAGTATGATGCAGTTGACCACTATCAGCGGGATGAAAATGCCGAGACTCTCGTTCAGGCCGGGGAGATAGGCGGCCATAAACCGCTGTAATACGGTGACGATTACCGAAATTAATAGGATATAGGAAGGTATCCTCACTTTATCGGGTATGACGGTGCGGAGGGCGGAGATACAGACGTTCGAGAGAATGAGGACGACGGCCGTCGCGATCCCCATTGTCAGCCCGTCCACCGCGGTAGTCGTGACGGCGAGCGTCGGGCAGGTTCCGAGCACAAGCCTGAAAGTCGGATTGTTTATCAGCATTCCGTCGACGACCGGCGAGGAGAGCTCTTTCAAAGCGTATTTTTTCATATCCTTCCCTCTCCTTCGAGATATTCGTAGAGAGCCGCCGCCGCCTTTACCGCGTATTTCACGCCGTTCGAGGTGCGGGTAGCCCCCGTCACCGCGTCCACAGATATCCCCTCGGGCGCGGGCTTCGATAAGTCGAAATCGGCGACGTTCAGGCCGTAATAGTTTGAAAAATAACTCTCCGCGACGACCTTCGAGCCGACGCCGGGCGTCTCCTGGGCCTTGTTTACGATTATTTTTTCAATAATTCCGGCTTTGATAATGACGATAAGTTCGAGGCCCTCCGAGGAATAGACCTTCTTCGATTTGACGAGGATCACGGCCGCGCCGTCCTCGGCGAGCGTCGCCGATTTTATTTCCGAATATTCGGGCGGGGAAAATCCGGAAATATCGAGCGTCTCCCCGGTAAGCGGCGAGGAGTAGCTCTCCGCCACCTTATTTCTGAAAATCGCCGCGTCGTCCACCTTGACGTATTTGTAGACGAGGCTCAGAATCAGCGCCGATAGAAGCGAGAGAAGCGTCAGCACGACTATGATTTTGACCGTCTCTTTGTCTTTAATTTTTAGCACGGCGCGCCTCCCTCTTCTTTTTTACGTACCCGTAAGGCTTCGGATAAGTGAATTTATCGATAAAAGGCACGAGAAGGTTCATAAATAATATCGCTATGCTCGCGCCTTCGGGGTAGCCGCCGTAGCGCCTGATGAGAAGCGTCATCAGCGCCGCGCCGCCCGAAAAAATTATCACTCCCCACCTCGTTATCGGCGAGGTCGCGTAGTCGGTCAGCATAAAGACGCCGGCGAACAGGAGCCCGCCCGAGAGGATAGTGGGAAGTACGAACGCGAAGCTTTTATAGAATATCAGAGCGAAGAGCGCGGAAAATCCGACGTAAGCCGCCGGCGCTTTCCAGTCGATTATTTTGAAAATCAGCAGATAAATAAGCGCGGCTGATATCGCGACGGCGGAGACCTCGCCTATCGAGCCGCCGGTGTTGCCGAGAAATAGATCGAGAAGGCCCGTTCCGCCGTAAATTCCGGTAGCCGCGCCGGCCTTAATACCTGCGAGCGGAGTGGCGGAGGTGACGGCGGAATTAGTAAATCCGGTCAAAAAAGCCTTAGCTCCCAGCGAATAATCTACCGGAGAGGAGTATTTAGTCATCAGCCCCGCCCACGAGAACAGAAGGAACACGCGGGCTGTTGCGGCGGGATTTGCGAAGTTTTTGCCGAGGCCGCCGAAGAGCATTTTGACGACGATGATAGCGAAAAACGAGCCTACCGCGGGTACGTAGAGCGGCACGTAGGGCGGAAGGATCAGCCCCAAAATCATTCCAGAGACGACCGCGGAAAGGTCGCCTACCGTCATAGGTTTTTTCAGCATCAGGCAGGAAAGTATTTCCGCGAGCACCGCCGCGGCGACGGCTACGGCGACGACGACGAAGGCGTACAGCCCGTAGAGGACGACGCCCGCGACGAGCGTGAACGACAGCGCGACGATCATATGCGCCATAATCTTTCTCGTCGTGAGGCGGGAGCCGATATGGGGCGAGAAGGAAACTATTAATTTCTTTGTTTCAGGCATATTTCCTCTACGGTATAAGGCATATGGGATATGCCTTATTTTTTTCTTTCTTTCAACAGTTTTTTAGCTAAGCGTTGCGACTGCACGAGCGGCCGCTTCGCGGGGCAGACGTAAGCGCAGGAGCCGCACTCAATGCAGCTGTTCGGATAGAATTTTTCCGCCTCGTCGATTTTGTCGAGAAGTATCAGCTTATCGGTCATCATCGGGAAGAGGCTCATCGGGCAGGCCCTGTGGCATCTTCCGCAATTGATGCAGGGCGACGGCTCGACCGCCCTTATCTCGTCCTTTGCAAGAAGGAGGAGCGCCGTGGAGCCTTTATAGACGACGGGCGTCAGATTGTCGAGACTTATCCCCATCATGGGGCCGCCCGAGACGGCCTTGACGAATCCCGAGTCGCTCACGCCCAAATAATCGATAATTTCCGAGAAAGGCACGCCGTTTCTGACGTAAATATTAGCCGGTCTTTTCACGCCCTTTCCGCCGACGGTCATATAGCGCGAAAAGCAGGGCCTGCCGAGTTTGACGGCCTCGTAGACCGAATAGGCCGTCGAAATATTCAATACAATATAGCCTACGTCCGAGGGGAGCGCGCCGGCTGGCACCACTTTTTTCCCGATAGCGTAAATCAGCTGTTTCTCGCCGCCCTGCGGATATTTGGTCTTCAGGGCGCAGACACTAAAAGACGGCTCCTTAACGGCCGCCGTCATCGAAGCTATCGCTTCCTCTTTGTTGTCCTCTATTCCTACGACGACGTTCGCCGCCCCGAGCGCAATTTTGAGATAGCCTATCCCCTCGATTATCTTTTCGGGAAAATCGAGCATCATCCGGTAATCGGTCGTAATGTACGGCTCGCACTCGGAGCCGTTGATAATAAGCGTGTCTATCTTCTGTTTTGTTTCGAGCTTGATGTGAGTCGGAAAAGTCGCGCCGCCCATTCCTACGACGCCGGCGGCCTTGACTCTCTCGACGATTGCTTCGGCCGTCGGGTTTTCGAGCGCGGGGAGCCTCTCCTCTTCATAAAGCCCGTCGTTCTCGATTACGACGTGCCTCGTTTTAATTCCCCTGACGTCCTCTCTCGGCTCGAAGCCGACAATTTTGCCGGAGACCGAGGAATGTATATTTGCGCTGACGTTTCCCGACGCCTTGCCTATGAGCGTTCCCGCCTTGACGAGGGCCCCCTCTTCGACGACGGGGACGGCCGGCGCTCCGACGTGCTGGGACAGCGGAATGAAGACCTTCGGCCCGGTGGGCATAGTCTCGAAATCAATATTTTTGGTAACGTCTTTGTTATCTTTGGGGTGAACTCCGTGTCTGAAAGTATTTTTCAATTTTTCCTCTTAGCGATTTCTTATTAGCCGCTCATAACCGGCCATTCTCGATCATATTTACCGACCGCAAATATTATAAACCTAAATTAAGTTTGTGTAAATAGGATTGATATCGATAAAAAGAAAAAGGCCTTTCGGGGCCTTTCTAAAACACTTTTTTTCTTATCAGCGTCGCCGCTATCGGTATTCCGATAAGCGCGCCGATCACAAGCTGAAGGACGTTGCCGGGCATCGACATAAAAGGCGTTACCCAGTTGCCGTAGAGGATCACTTCGGCGAAATAGTAGCCGATAAGCTTGATCGGGAAGGCGAGAAAGACGGCGACGATGTTGAGGGGCAAGCTCTTCCCGTCCTTTTTGACGAGGCCGGCGACGTAGCCCATAAGGCCGACTATGACGAAGGTGAACGGGGCCCAGATAAACCACGGGCTCAAAACGTCGAAGAGGGCCATACCTACCGCTCCGGCAAAAGCGGCCTTCTTTCTGCCGAATACGAGCGCGGCTACGAACAGAGGGACGTTGCCGAGGTGGACGAGCCCGCCCTTCGCTCCTATCGGGAGCGTGATATTTACGAATGTGGCGACGAAGACGAGCGCGGTCAGAACGGCCGTGTACGCGATATCGCGAGCGGTTATTTTCGCGCTCCCCTTCGGTTTTTCAAAATCTATATTTTTATCCATAACGGCGTCCGCAATGTATTCATATTATATGTATTATAAAAGAGGAAGTCAATAAAACGAGGATCGAAACGCGTCAAACTAAGGGTAATATTGAAAAAATGATAAAATGAAAAAATGAAGGATAATTTTAAATATCATCCTCCATTTATCATTTATAATTTATAATTTATTTTTTGTCATTCCATCGCCGCCGCCACCAGATAGTTAGTATAATAATACGAAGGCAGCGTCCCGATATCCGACCAGTAGTCGTAGGTGACGAAGGCGTAGATATCGCCGACGAGGCGGGGAATGAGCTGGCGGCCGAAATCATAGAAGCCGTCGGGGATCAAAGACAAAACTTCTTTATTGATAATATATATTCCGCAATTGATGAGGGCGGGCTTGACTACGCTCGGCTTTTCAACGAAGCGGATTATTTTGCCGTCAAAATCTGTTTCGAGCACTCCGAGGCCGACGGGATTCGAGTTCGGCGTAGCGATAAGCGTGAATTTTGAATTTTTTATCTTGTGGAAGGCAATCGCGCGCGACAGGTCGGCGTCGGTGTAGCAGTCGCCTGAGATGACGATAAATTCGTCCGATAAAAATTTCTCCGCGCCCTTTACCGAGCCCGCCGTCCCGAGAGGCTCCCTTTCGATAAAATAAGTGAGCTCCACGCCGAGCGAACTTCCGTCGCCGAAATAATCGACTATCTGATCGGCCTTAAAGCCGAGCGTCACGCCGATTTGAGTCAATCCGTGCCTTTTCAGAAGATTTATGATGTGCTCCATTACCGGCTTGTCGATGATTTTTACAAGCGGCTTCGGGATATCGTTCGTAAGCGGTTGAAGGCGGCTTCCCTTGCCTCCCGCCATAATGATCGCTTTCATTTTCTTCTCCTTTTGACGTTAGTTTGGGATACGATCTCAGAAATATACAAATTATGGAAAAAGAATAATTTTACTCTTCGGTCGGTAAAAACCACGCTTTTTACCGCCGAAGCCATCCATTAGCGTCCGACAAAATCGAGCTCCCGCTCGATTTTCAATCGGTCGGAAAACATTAGACATTCTTTATTCTCCTGAAGTATAATGTAGTAAACAATTAATAGCGTCGCCAACGCGGCGATGCGGAGCGCATATGAAAGTATACAATTTTTCGGCCGGTCCTTCGATGTTGCAGGAAGAAGTCAAATTATCCGCGCAGGCGGATTTTTTAAACTATAACGGGAGCGGAATGTCCGTCACCGAGATGTCTCATCGGTCGAAGTATTACGAAGCGATCAACTCGGAAGCGAACGCCCTTCTCAGAGAATTGATGGGGATAGGCGACAGATACTACGTCCTATTCGTGCAGGGCGGGGCGAGTCAGCAATTCGAGGCAGTCCCTTTGAACCTTCTCAAAAAGGGGCGCGCCGACTATATAGTGACCGGCCACTTCGCCGAGAAAGCCTATAAAGAGGCGGTAAAATACGGCGATATCAAGGTGGCGGCGAGCTCGAAGGATAAAAATTATACCTATATCCCCGAAATTTCAGGGATCAAATTCCGCGAAGATATAGATTACGTCCATATCACGGCTAACAATACGATTTACGGCACGCGCTTCACAAGATATCCCGAGGTCGAAGTCCTCGCGGCGGACGCTTCCAGCCTGTTTCTCTCCGAAATCCTCGACGTAAATAAATTCGGATTGATTTACGCGGGCGCGCAAA
>AGTN01652811.1_pt1 | contig 24374 bp, 25 predicted proteins | sample 314218 | NCBI WGS metagenome assembly AGTN01 (sample SAMN02954264, study PRJNA73603) | bioreactor metagenome | biome: terrestrial; feature: non-aerated bioreactor; material: poplar woody material; isolation source: poplar biomass | place: USA | collected 2006-12 | reverse complement strand
CCGGGCAGCTATGGCGACATCCGGCCCGACACGCCGCGCCTGGGCCCGCCTCTGCCCGGCGATCTCGGCCGGCCGATCCTCGAGCGGCAGCGCCAGCTGGGTCTGGCGCCGGGCGCCGGTGACCAGGCCGCCGCCGCCGAGCGTCAGCGTCTCGCCCAGCAATCGCTCAAGGCCCGCGAGGCGGGGGTGTTCTTCCAGATCGCGGCGCGTCCGCCGGCGGAGAGAACCGCGGCCGGGCAGGGGAACACGGCGGTGCCGGAGGCGCAGGAGGCTCCCCGTCTCGCCCTCGATTCCGAGCGCGACCAGAACAACCAGCAGCGCAAGCTCGACTTCCTGGCCCGGAAGCCGGAGGCGGGCATTTATAACCCCCATGCGTTGCAGGACCCCGCCTCGCCCTGGCAGGTGATGGCCGGCAGCGTCATCGCCGCCAGTCTGGTCACCGGCCTCAATTCCGACCTGCCGGGCATGGTGGTGGCCCAGGTGACCGAGAACGTCTACGACAGCGTCACCGGCCGCACCCTGCTGATCCCGCAGGGATCGCGGCTGATCGGCAGCTATGACAGCGTGGTGGCGTACGGGCAGAGCCGCGCCCTGGTGGTGTGGCAACGCATCGTCATGCCCGATGGATCGTCCATCCAGATCGACAATTTGCCCGCCACCGACACCGCCGGCACTGCCGGGCTGGAGGACGGCGTCGATTATCACACCTGGGCGCTGCTGAAGGGTGTGGTGCTGTCGACCCTGCTGGGCGTCGGCACCGAGCTGACCTTCGGCGCCAACGAAAGCGATCTCGTCCGCGCCGTCCGCGAATCCACCCAGCAGAACGCCAACCAGGCCGGCCAGCGCATCACCGAGAAGAACCTCAACATCCAGCCGACCCTGACCATCCGCCCCGGCTGGCCACTGCGCGTCATCGTCCACAAGGACCTCGTATTCCTGCGCCCCTACCGGGGCTGAACGGAGGCTTCCATGCTGAAACTGCCCAAGCTGCCCGACCGCACACCGGTGCGGATCATCCTCACCGTCAGCCCGGCGCTGCATGGCGATCTCGCCGCCTATGCCGGGGCCTATCGCCAGGCCTATGGCAGCGCCGAGAGCGTCGCCGAACTGATCCCCTTCATGCTGGAAGCCTTCCTCGCCAGCGACCGCGACTTCGCCAAGCTGCGCAAGGAGGGGATTTCCGTGCCGATCCCCGAGCCCCGGCGAGGCCGCAAGCCTAGGGCGTCCGCCACCCCGGTCACCCTCACCACCAGTCCGGAGCCGCACTCATGATCATCGGCATCTTCACCCCCGCCCGCGACGGCGGCTGGACCGGCACCATCCGCACCCTGACCCTCGACGCCAAGCTGCGCCTGGTCCCCAACGACAACCGCGACGGCGACAAGGCCCCGGCCTTCCGCGTCCTGCTCGGCCACACCCGTATCGGTGACGCCTGGGAGGCCCGCTCCGCCGGCGAGCCGCCCAAGGATTACCTGCGGGTCCGCCTGGACGATCCCAGCCTGCCCGAGCCGATCAACGCAGCGCTGTTTCCGGCGGAAGAGGGCGGGGAGGCGCAACTGGTGTGGAGGAGGGGGTGATCCGCATCGCACATCGGCCAATTTGTAGGTCCCGTGGATGGGCTGGGTGGAAGCTGGAAGCGCCGGAATGCCGGTGGCTCCTTCGGGATCAGTATGGGTGCGCCCACAGGTAGGGCACTGTTCTTACTGAAATAGCGAGCGAACAAGCTCCATCGGGATAAGCAAAATCCGGTCCCCCAGCGGAGAGGGAAGGAACCCGTGTGCCTTGTAGAAATTCGCCGCATCATCATCGATGGCATGCACGATGACTGCGCGCACACCGGCAATTTCGGAGGCGGCGAGGCAGCGTAGCAGGGCATCCGAGAGGAGGGCGCTGCCGAGTCCCTGCCCTTGCCACGCGTGGTCAAGCGCGAGACGGCCGATCAGGAGCAAGGGAACTTCCTCGGGCGCTCCCCGTCGCAGCTTGGCGCTGGGCAGGGCGATTCGTTGTTCCATGGCGGTGGAAATCGCATAGTAGCCGACGACCCGTGATGGGGCATCCTCGGCGCAGACGACGTAGGTCCTGGCCGAAAGGCCCTCGCTGGGTAGGGCGTGCCGTTTCAGCCATTCGTCCAGCGACGGATGCTTGCCGTTCCGGAAATGAGAGAGATCGTGATGCGGCCCCAGTCGCTCCGGTGGCCGGGTGCCGCGCACGTCGGCCATCAGCGTTTCCAGGGAGCGGGCCGGGTCAGGCGCCGCCGGGTTTCCTCACCCGGCATGACGGGGGCATCAAGCATCGCCAGGAACTGCTCGTGGGCCTCGGGTTCGAGGAAAAACACGCGCTGATCCAGCAGCGTTTCCTCAGCCTGCCGGCGCGCACTATCCAGCACGAACTCCGAGAGCTTCTGTCCCCGCAGGGTCGCGGCCTGATTGAGCAGCGCCTTGGTTTCCGCCGAGGTGCGAATCTGGATTTGATCATCCTTGCGAGCCGGCTTGCGCCGATGATGCGTCTCTGTGGCGGCTGTCCGGGGCATGATGATCCTCCTGTCTGCAGGGGAGCAGTCTCATATTTTGTCATGACGTTGTCAATACGCTTTGGCCCGCCTTTCCCTTCCACCAATTCTTTCCGCGCCGATGGGGCCGGGCACCTTACCCCTTGAACACCGTTTCCCGATGAAACCGCAGGAATTGCTGGTGGGGGCGCAGTTCCGGGCGCTCGGGTACCAGAAGCCGCCCATTGGGATTGATCATGCGATGGACGGGTTCAGGAACGCGATCCCTGGCCATCAGGATGGTGTAATCGTCGTCGAGGGACAGCAGTCCCCGGTCGAACATCCAGTGCACCGTACCGCACAACGCCACTCCATTGCGTACCGAATCGGGACCCGCGGAAGCCACCGGCCGAATATGGGCGGCCTGGACCTCCGAACGCCCGCCGCCGTTGACGATCTTCAATCCGGTGATGGCGCACGTATTGTCATACGCGGTCTTTACCGCCGCGGAGAATGCGGCGTCGCGGAATGGTCGGGCCACCACGCGCTCAACGATGGGGCGCTCGAAGGTGGCCGGTTCTTCCGCCAATCCATCGACGATATCCGCCTCAGGGATTGGTTGGGGACCAAGGATATGGGCAAAGCCGGCCTTCAGGATCTGCTCATATTCGCCGTTGCTTACGGGCCTGACCGCCCGGCCGAACGCCCCCTTGCTGGTGGCTCCGTCCTCGCGTCTGAGTCCGCTTTCATAGTAATGCTCGCCCTCCTTGAAAGGCACCGGTCGATCGAATTCCAGGAAGTCCGCCACGAAGGCGTAGAAATGATCGGGGAGGGTCGGATCGGGTTGAACGCTGACGACGCGTGCAGTGGCGAAATATGCTTGGCGGCCGCCTCGACTGTTCGCCTCACCGCTGGATCGGCGCGGTTCGTAATAGACGATCCAGTCTCCGACAGCTGCTTCCACTTGGCGCAGATAGGTTCGGGGGAAGTGGTAGCGGAATTCGGGCAGATCGTCGTAAGTGGGGTCAACCTTCGTGGTGAAGACAGCCTTGACCACTCGTTCTCCCTCCGGCCCAAAACGATTTGGTTCAGCTTACCAGGCTTGGGTGATTCACCAAATCCTTCATCGCATGCCAGCATGCGGGTGGGTTGGCCTTGCCTCGTTGTCGGTGAGAGAGAATAAGCAGGCATCACTGTCCGCAGGGGTGCCATGGACTATATTCTTGCTGATGCCGTATCGCGTTTCCTTGATCACTGTCGTGTGGCGAAGCGCCTTTCCACGAATACCCTCCGCGCTTATCGAGCGGATCTCGATGATTTTTCCTCCTTCGCGGGGAATGGCCTCTTGGCTGGCGCCATCGATCGGGAGTGCTTGCGGCGCTATGCGCGCAAATTGTTCGACGTCAATGAGCTGAAGGAAACGTCGGTCAAACGGCGGATGGCCTCGCTGAAGGTGATGTTCCGCTGGCTGGAACGCGATGAAGCCATTCCGCTCAGTCCATTTCATCGCCTGGACCTTTCTATCCGGCTGCCGCGGCGTTTACCCAGGGCATTGACGGCGAGTGAAATGCGTCGGTTGCTGATGGCCTGTGAGCGGCTTGAAAGCGATCACCATGGTGTCCTGCTGCGCTTCGTCGTCATTTGCCTGTTTGCCACCGGCCTGAGAATCGGCGAACTGGTCGATGCCGCCCTGAGCGATGTCGATGCTGCCGGAAGCAGCGTCCTGGTTCGCGGCAAGGGCGACCGGGAACGGCGCGTCTTCCTGCCGAGTGGCGAGGCCGCATCGGTGTTACGGCAGTATCTGAAAAGACGGAGGTTGCTCGCGTCCTCATCGGATCGATTGCTGGTGACTGCGGACGGCGAGGAAATCACCGCCCAGTACGTTCGGCGCCGTCTTGCCAAACTCGCTGAACATGCCGGCATCGAGCGTCGCGTGACCCCCCACATGCTGCGGCATACGGCCGCGACGCAATTGGTGGAAGCGGGGGTCGATATCCGTTTTGTCCAGAAGCTCCTGGGGCATGCCAGCATCGCCACCACGCAGATCTATACGCAGGTCAGCGACATGAGCCTGAAGGCGACCTTGGAGAGGGCGAACACACTGGGAAAGGTGAGGGGCGCAGGAATGAGACAGCCGCGAACTGCCAGGAGTGATTGATAACTGCGAATTATGGTGACACCCTTACTGCCTCGTACGATGGTGCTGTGCTACGAGGATCGGCACGACTGGGCGCGGGCTTCAAGGATACCTCTGGCATCGGAGGCTTCACGTTGCTTGGCGCCAAAGGCTGACGTCGAATTGGCCGTTGACTTAGTATCGGCCAATGGGATGGAGGTCATCCATCTCCCGCTGATGTCCGCTTCTCGCCAAGAAATCGTATCGACGCTGAAGCGCCATCCTGCCCCAATGCTGTGGAACGTGACGGATGGGCTGACGGTATTTTGCGGTTCGTTGGTTCCCTCGTTAGGCAGGATCCTGAAAATTCCGACGCTGGGCTCGGACACCTATGTCCAGGGCATATGTCAGAACAAGCACCATTGGAGGGCGGTGCTGGATGCCCATGGCATACGCTGTCTCCCGGGTGCCGTGGTTCGAGTAGGCGAATGGGACGAGTACCGCCGCGTCAGCGAGCTGGATCTCCCCCTATTTGTGAAGGCGGCCACGTATGGCAACAATACGGGCTTTTCAGTAGTTGATCCGATTGCATCATCGCATGACGATGCCTGCGCTAAGGCCCGCCAATTACTTGATGGAGGGTTGGGACCTGTGCTCGTGGAGAAATATGCGGAGGGCAGGGAATACTCCGTGTGGTGCTTTGAAACCCAGGGGTGGGATGCCGTTGTCTATGAAAAGGTGATGGACATGCCCTATCTGACTATCGCAGCAAAAGACAAAAAATCGTATGCTGGTAACTACCGCCTCGTACCCTGTGAGGCTGAGCCAATCGCAACCCTTGCCCTCAAAATAGTCGCCACGCTTGGAATCCGCGACTATGTACGTTTTGACATTCGGGAATGTGAGCACGGGATCGCATACCCCATTGATATCAATACGGGCGCCTTCCTCGTTGGGCGGAGTTTTGATCTGGCATGCTGCACTTTGCGCGGCAGCCCACAGAGAATGTTTTCCGCTATTGTGGAGCAGAGTTGGCGCCGCCAAATGGCTCAATGGCAGGGAAATTGAAGTGAGGCTAGCTCATCCTCAGAGATAACGGAAAACGGATAGTCGTAGAAGCTAAGCGTCATGAAGTTGGGAAGGAACCGCGTGTAAAGCCATGCAGCCCTGTCGTAATTGGTATTTTCAAGGCTGACCGTACCATCCCGGCGCACGATAGCCTCCTTGATTGTCGAAAGCCTCGTCTCCCTCTCTTCCAGTCGATGGGCGAAACCTGGCGACTTTACCTTCTCGATTTCGGCCTCTGCGGACTGGAAGTTGCCGAGCTTCAGATGGGCAAGTGCGGCATTTTGATGAAGGCAGCTCTCCAGCACCGCGTCAGTAAGTGGAATAGACGATTGCGTCAGAACTGTGTCGGCCCGTTCCAGCGCCTCCAATGCCTTTTCGGCATTGCCCGCAATGAGAAAACAGCAGCCCAAGTTGTTCAATACGCCAAAAAGGTCGTATTGCTCCCGGCAGAGGCATTGGGCATCCACCAGCAATACCATCGCTCGGTCGACTTGTCCGCGCAACTTCGGCCACTGCTAGGCTGACTGCGGAGTAAGCTGCAAAGCTAAGCCCATGGCGTGCAAAAACCTCTCGAGCCTTCCATAGGCGTTCGCCTCCCTCCTGGCCATCAGAGACAAGCATTTCCTGTACGCCAAGATTATGGATAAGGCGAGCCCGCCCCACTTCCGTGGAGGGAGGAGTGGCTAGGTGGTCGCGCATTCTTTCGATGGCCAGCTCTGGCGGCGACACGAGTTTGGCGTTGAGCCGCACCAGTTCCTCCTCAAGATCTACTAATCCCCACAGTTTGGCCATCGCAAGGGCGTCCTCGAAAGACGTCCGAGCCTGCGTTTCCTTCTCCAGTGGGATATCATTGGCGATTCGAACCGCGAGGGCGACCACTGCCGAGCGAGGATCCTGGTCGGGTAAGCTTTGGTCGATCAGATCGTTGGAGGCGTCCCTTTGATTCTGCTGAGATAACGTCATGGCACGCAGAACAGCCACCCGAGTATCTCCTGATAACAGGTCGGACGCTTGGTCTAGTTTGGTGGCGGCCTCGTCCGGGCGCATGAGCTGATTAAGCGCTTGGATCTCGACCATTCGAACGATGCGGTCCTGACGGTCGGAAATATCTGCCATGTCAAGTAAGTAATCACAAAAATAAAGTATCTCCAATGCGTTTTGAGCTCGATAGGCGGTGGCTAAACCCTTCAGGGCATGAACGGTTACCGCCTTTCGGTCCTCCAGCCTCCGCGCGACCGCGACCATGGAAAGGAAGAATTCTGTGGAGGTCGTCCGATAGCGCCTCCTTGTGATCCAAGGTCTTGGAGAGAATCTGCCGATCGAGAGAGGGGCTTGGGCGCCGGCGTAGCGCCAGACGGAAAGACGGATGCTTGAACTTTACTCCGAAGGTATCTTCCTCGCAGATATTGGCGTCTAGGAGGCTGAGAAGTGTCGAATAGAAGTCAGTGGCCGCATAGATACGCTCAAGGTCGGATGCGAGGCAAGGTTCCTCGAGATTGCTGAGCACATACGCTAGCTTCCGGCAATCTTTGTCTAGGCTCTGCAGTTTTTTCTCCACCCAGCCCAGGCTCGAATCATCCGGATTTATGGCCGCCTGATGCTCAATAGCAAGTGGCAATCCATTGGTCCTCTTGAAAAGGTCAGGAGGTGGTTCGGCGCCGTGTAAGAAGCGGTGGAGTCCCATGGCCTTGTCTTTGTCGAGCCTGGTGAGTTTGAAAATCTCCCGATGTCCCTGTCCTTCCACGATGTGTTGAAGTCTGTGATCAATCGCATCAAGGGTTCCGACTTCGAATACAATTTTGAGATGTGGGTTGACTAGGCTGCTTAGGACCTTCAACACGACTACATCTATCGCATCTCGGTACAACTCGATATTTTCGATACAGAGAGCACGATAGCCAGCTCGAAATAGGTGCTCAAAAATATACTCGCAATAGCTCCCATCGATAGCCTCGGGAAGCACCTCAAAGGTAATCCCACCAATTTTTGGAATGGAAAGCTTTACGTCTTTAAATTTGAGTCGAGTGAATTTTCCGAGGAATGATGGGTGGTGCTTCTCATTTAATTCCGTCAAAAATGATGATAGTGACGGTGAATTACAGATTCATTTTGGCTTGAATGAAAAATTAATGGTTGGCAGAGCGGCCTGTTCAAGACATTTTTCAACAAGCACGCTCTTTCCTACTCCTGAATCCCCAACGACAGTAATAGTGCTGGGATCGTGCGACCCAAGCATCCGTACAATTTCTTGTGTTTCTAATTCACGGTCGTACAGATTGCGGCTCATAATTCGCAGTTATCTATATCTATTGGTAGGGCGAGAAAACCTACCATGCTGCGCGCGAAGGTGGAAGCTGCTCGGCGTCGTGCGGACGGGCTTCATAGCTGCTGGTGATGAGGGAAATTCGTCAGGAGAACAGCTTCGCGATACTCGCCACAGGCAGGAACAGTCGCCGGCCGGCGCTCGGCAAACGCCGGAAGCCGTAGGCTTCATAGAACACCTGGGCGCGTTCATCCTTAGCGTCGACGACGAAGGCGTAGGTCGCGATCTCGCTCCGCAAGGTCCGGGCGAAAGCATCGAGCAGCAGCAATTCCCCGAAGCGGCGGCCCCGGTGGCGGCAATCCACCGCCAGACGCCCCATCAGCGTGGCGGGAAGGACGGGATAGCGGGGCAGCTTGCGGGCGAGTTCGTCCGGCAGGTCGGTGAGAGCAAGGCTGGTGGCCGAAAGCGTGTAATAGCCAAGTACGGCGGGATCGCCGCCTTCGGTCAGCACGAAGCAGGCGGCCACGTGCTTGCGCATATCCTGTCCGGCCTGGGTGGCCAGATAACGGTCCAGCGGCTCGACGCCGCACGAAAACGCTGTCCGGTCATGGGATGGATCGAGCGACCCGATTATGGGCCGGGCCTCCTTGGGATCAGGCGTCACCTACTTCCCCATGACATCCATGTAGCGGCGGGCCGCCGCCCGTAGCCGCTCGTTCGGTTCCGGCGGGTTCAGCAGCGCCTCGGCGAACGCCTTGCTGTCTTCGACGCTCAAGCGGATCACCTGCATCTCGTCGATGGTACGTACGGCAGCATCCTGGACGCTGGCTACGATGAAGTCGGTCAGCGTCCTTCCCTGCAATTCGGCGGCGCGCTGGAACAGCGCCTTCTGCTCGGCGGATATGCGCGCTTCCAGTCGCTCACTGCGCAGGCGCGGGGGTTCTGACTGGGAATGGGCGAAGGCCATGGCTTTTCTCCTGACCCACGTAATGTACGGCTATCTGCCGGGCATTTCAAGGCGAGCGCCGTCCTAATCCGCTATCACCTTTGAACTCGGCGGACGCGGAACTGCCCATCGTAAGGACCGCCCATCAACGGGAAAATAGCTGAGGCATGCGGCCGACCGGAGAAAACTCCGGTCGGCCGCTTTTCATGTTTCCGGCCTGCATGCGGCAGGCCGCTGGTGGGCTCCGAACGGGACCGCCGCCATTCCCACCGCCACCCTTGATCCGTCCCGCACGGCGGCGTCTCCGGTGGTCCCCGCGCTTTCGGGTCCGGGTCCCCCGGTCATGAGATCGTCAGACCGTCGACTTTCCGGTGCCCGCGATTCTCTGGAATTCGGTCAGCAACTCTATGTAGTTCTGGGTCAGATAACGCACGACGCGGGCGTTGCCGAGAAGGCGCTCCAGGAAACCGGTGACCACGACGAGGTCGAGGTGATCTGTGCCATAGGATTGCTCGATCAGTCGGAACTCGCGGTCCAGTTTGGCCGATTCCTCCTCCATCAGCGCAATCTGCTCGTCGGTCAGGCCGTTTATGCGCTTCTTCTTGCCCCGATCGACCAATTGGGATGGAGGGGTGGCCCCGACCAGGGATTGGGCGTAGGTGATGGAGTATTTGTTCATGCCGACCATCAACCGGGCCGCCTCGATCTGCCGGACCTGGCGCATCTTCTTCAATTCAGCGAACGTATTGATCGGGACGTGTTTGTCCTGGAGCATCTCGACCACTTCCGGGCAAATGCCATCGAGAAGCGCCCGTTTGCGGCGGATATAATCGACATCGACATTGAGCGACCTGGCGATCCGCTCTTCCGGCACCCCATCTTCGATGGTTTTCAGAATCATCTTGTGTTCCTGAATGATGGCGATCCGGTTTGTCCGCTTGTTGTACGTGTAGGCTTCATCATCGGTCGAGATCAGACAGACGGCAGAGGTCTCCCCCATTTCCTTCAGGATTTCGATCCGCAAATGCCCGTCGAGCAGCAGGTATTTCCCCGGGTCGGAGCGATCCCTGGCGACGACCGGTGGTTCGATGATTCCGACATCTTTGATGGATGCGGAGATTGGCGCGTATTTCGGTGTCTTTCTGACCGCAGGGCCGACGAGGCGCAGAGGTTGGATATCGGCAAAGGCGATCCGCAGGCTGGTGCGCTCGAACGCCACATGCACGGGGCCGGGCAGAGGTTTGCGCGCCATGATCAGGAAACCTCCATCCGCTGAATCCGGCTGGCGAGATTCCGGGGAATGGTGTCGAGGCTTTCCGCCCGGAGAAGGGTCACGAAGTTCTCGTCATTCAGCAACTGGCGGAACGCCTCGGTCATGAACAGGAGGCGCGCGCGGGCCGCATTGGCTTTCTTGACCAGCAGCCGCTTCCGCTCGGTATCATCCCGATATGCCCGAACCAGGGCTTCCGAAGACGGGGTCTCCTTGCGGACCGGACCGTAGCTCCTCAGCCCCTTGCCGCGGCGTGACCGGTTCTCGACCAGCCGTTTGGCGATCAGCAGTTTGGGGCCTCTCAACAAATTTTTCTCATAAGCCTGCTGAAGGGCCTCCTGGATGCCGGCATCGTCCGCTTCAGCGATTTCCACGGCGACACTGACCGGGATCTGTCCCGATTCGACGGCGCGGAGAAGCCGCAACTCCCCCTTTTCCAGCAGGCGGGCAACACCGCGGACATATTCGAGGGACAAGCCGGTTTTTCTGGCGATTTCCGATTCGGTGTAGCCGCGCTGCTTCATTCCGCCGATATCGTGGAGAAGATCGATGGCTTGGTGGAGACGGCGGGCGCAGTTCTCGACCAGACTCTTGACCATGCGCTCCTGTGGGTCAGCCGTGATCACCAAGGCCGGAATCTCTGTCTGCCCGAGAAGCTTGAAGGCTTCCAGCCTTCCCTGGCCACAGACGAGGTCATAGCGTGGGCCATCGGCGTTGTCGGTTCGGGTGACGGTGATCGGCTTTTTCAGCCCTACCTCCGCGATGCTGTCGACGACTTCCTTGAAAACCTTCTGATTCCGGACCCTGGGATTGATCACCGTAATCTTGTCGACCGGGATCATTTCGATGCTCTGGCCGGGCTGCTCTTTCATCATGCGACCTCCAGCAGTCCGATCCGGGAGGACATGTCGAACAGCGGATCGAGGGTGTCGAAACGGAAGGCATCAAGGGCGATGCCGTTGTATTCGCCGAGCCGGAGCCGTGGTGCGCCCCGGTCCCGAGCCGGGAAAATGTAGTAGTCCATGGCGTTGCGATTGGATCTGCCCATGCGAACGGCGATGGTCACATCCGGGCAAAGTCCCGCATCGAAGCGGATATGCCAGCGGAGGGACCCCGCCGGGGTTTCCTGGCATCGGACGACGACGACTGAAACGGTGAATTCCCGGTTGACGGTCAGGATATCGGTAGCAGGGTCTTTCTCGACCCGTCCTCCCGCCGCTTCGATCCCGGTGATGGCGTCGGCCAGGATCTGAGGATGCAATCGGCGCAGGACACGGTTGATCTCGATATAGCGGTAGTCGCGGTCGGGGGTGAAGCCAACCAGTTCATAGGCGCGCAGCAGGCTGCCGAAACGGTGGCGAATGGCGCCGCTGGACGGCCCGCCCTTCGCTTCGTCGATGATGATCGCCGACAGCATTCCATGGCGGGCGTGGAGCGTCTTCAAGTGATCGATCATCTCCTCATTCGAAAAGCGCCTCGACCGCTCGATGATGATTGCCTGTGCCGCCTGATAGGTTGGTAGATCGATAATGGGGACGAAGGCGCCTTGCGCACGAACCCATTGCTCAGGCGGATTCTTGACGCGCTGCTGCTTGAGCTTGAAGGAGCGGCGGTTGAAGACGTTGTTGCCGATATATTTTTCGTTGGTCAGGACCTGATGCACCGTTGAAGCGCGCCATGGCCTGCCGAGATCGGTGAGGATGCCCTCGACGTTGAGAATATCGGCGATTTCACCTTCCCGTTTGCCCATCATGACGAACAAGCGGTAGATGCGCCTGACGATGGCGATCTCGGTTTCGGGGCCGGGGACCAGGATGACCCGATCCGTTTGCAGGCTCTTATGTTGTCCACGCCCCAGGACGCCCTGCTCGGCGCCGGTATGATCGATCCGCATGCGCCGCAAGCCGAAGCCCGCCGGCCCGCCCTGGCGATAGCCCATCTGGATCAATCGGCATTGCCCGGCGAAAACCTTCACCGACAACATCCGGCAGAATTCGCCAGCCTGGGTGCGCAAGACCATTTTCATCAAGGCGGAAGGGAGGCTGCCGTCATTGACGAACTGCTCCGCGCAATACTCGACGCGAATCCCGGAGTGGCGGCAAATGTATTCCAGATGGGCGGCTTGGTCGGGGTCCTGGAAACGGCCCCACCGGCTGATGTCGTAGACCAGGACGACCTGGAAATCGGCACGGCCTTCGGTGATGTCGGAAATAAGGCTCTGAAATTCGGGCCGCCAGCCGATGTCGAGTCCGCTCTTGCCGCCATCGGTATAGGTTCGAACGATCTCCATGTCATGCTGTTCGGCATACCGGGCGATCGCGTCAGCCTGATTTTCCGTTGAATATTGCTGGTGATCGGTCGACATGCGGAGGTACTGCGCCGCCCGAATGCGGACGCCCTTGCCATCCTTCCCCGCTTTGTCTTCCTTTTTTCTTGTCGTCACCAGCTCTCCCCCAGGGTTCTAACGCCCCGCTGATCGCCCATGCTTTTCACTTCATTATACGAGCGGAGTCAAAGGCATGTCTCGACTGGAACAGGGAACTTCAGTTCCCTTTATGGTGGTTGACAAAATCGAAGGGCCTGACCTCTCAATAGCGATTGCCGTCGCGCTTCGGACTGAATTGAGAAGCCGGGCCGTTGCCAAGACGGTTGCACGCTGGACCGGCGTCAGCGATCGTGCGGTGAAGAAATGGCTTTCGGGCAGAGCTGTGCCAGGCGGGAGGCACTTGGTCGCCCTGATGCGCCATTCGGATGCCGTGCTGTCGGTTGTGCTGAGGGCGGCGGGAAGGGGATGAGGTCGCCGGGGTGGGAGGCGGATCACCCCAATCGTTGTTTCCTCTGCCGGTACGATGACAATATCAGCGCTGGCGGTCCTCGGAGGTCGGTGATGCCTTCCGCCCGTTCTGGCCTCGCCGCGCCGGAGATTTCACCGCCTTGCCCATGATCGCCGCCCCGATGGTGTCGGACACCCGTCCGGCTGCCAGCTTGACCGGATCGTTGGCGAGATGGGCGTAGCGGGCAGTAGTCTGCACCTGGGTATGGCCGAGCAGCTTGCCGATCATCGGCAGTCCCTCGCCCAGGGCGAGGGCGCCGCTGGCATAGGAATGGCGCAGATCGTGGATGCGCACGTCGGGCAGATTGGCCTTGTCGCGGATGCGCCGCCAGGGATGCTGCAGGTCGGTGAGGCGGCTGCCGGGCTTCCGGCCGGTGACGACATAGGGGTTGTCGTCGAGCCTGGCGATGCCCTTGAGGACATCGGCGGCGGTCTTGCCGAAATGCACGACCTTGGCACCGGTCTTGGAATCGGGCAGGCGCAGTTCATGTCGGGCCAGATCCACATGCTCCCATTTCAGCGTCATGATCTCGCTCAACCGGCAGCCGGTGAGCATCAGCAGGCGGATGGCGGCCACGGCCGATTCGGTTTCCGAGCCGTCCTGCTCGACGGCGCGCAGGGCCTTGCCCAGTTCGGCGAACTCCTCCGGGCTGAGGAAGCGTTCCCGCTTCTGCTCGGGGTACTTCTTGACGTGCAGGCAGGGATTGCTGCCGTCGGGGCGCAATCCCCACACCTCGGCCAGATTGAACATCTTGGACAGTACGCCCAGGGTGCGGTTGGCCTGATAGGGGATATGGCGCAGGGAATGATGCAGGTCGGCGATGTCCCGGCGCTCGATGTCGGTGACCTTGCGGGTGCCGAGCCTGGGATTGATGAACAACTCGACCGACCGCTTGTATTCGGCCTGCGTACTGGGCTTGCAGCGCACGGCCACATGCTCCTTGAGGAAGCGTTCACCCAGGCTCTTGACGGTGGGCGCCTTGCGCGTCTGTCCGCCGCTTCGGCCCGGTCGTCAGGGGCGTTCAGTGCGCTCACCAGACCGGCGATCTTCGCCTGATAGAGGTCAGTCAGATTTGGGTGACCCTCCTCACCGCAGACCTGTGCGCGCGCCTGCTGGCGAACGGCCTCGACCATGGTGCCGACCATGTGCCGGTGGTCAAGGTCTCCAATCCGGTCGGTGCCGGAACCTGGCTGGCGACCGAACTCGACGAGGACGGCGACACCTTGTTCGGGCTGGCCGATGTCGGCTTCGGCTGTCCTGAACCGGGTTACTTCAGCCTGTCGGAACTGGAAGCGCTCCGCCTTCCGTTCGGCCTCGGCATCGAGCGCGACATCCTGTTTGCGGCGACTTTCCCGCTGTCGGTCTACGCCGTCGCGGCGCGGCACGCGGGCAGCATCGTCGAGAGCGAACTGCTGTTGCAGATCGCGGCCGCCATCGGAGATGAGCCGACGTGACTCCTTCCCGGAAAAGCGTGCCCCCGGCTTTGCGGTTTCATGCTTTTCCGCTTTTCCGTAAAGGCGCCTGGGGAGAGGAAGAGGGGGGAGGGGGATTTCGTGACGGGTTGGAGGCCGGGAGAGAGTCTTCCGGCCGCCCGTCGCGGAGGTTCCCCCGATGGCAACCGTTCGGAAGATCAAACGCCTTGCCGCAATCGAGGCCGCGCTGACCGCCTTCGAGGATCGTCCGGTGCGCTACGATCCGGCCGACATGGCCCGTGCCGGCGTCTTCGTCAGCATCGCCGCCGACGGCTCGCTGCTGGTCGGCCGCGGCTATGTCCGCCCCGCGGACGAGCCGCTGCCCGCGCCTGAAGGCGAGGATGGGGACGGCGCGGACAAGACCTCCGCCGCCGCCATGCCCGCCGCCGTGCAGCACCCGGTGGTGAGCGTCAGCGGCCAGCCGGTATCGCCGGAAGACGAGGACGAAGACGCCGTCAATAGGTTTCGATCTTCCCACTCTGTCAGCGCCCCGCCTTCCGGCGGGGCGCTTTCCTCATGGATGAGGGGAAGATCGGCGAGGAGGACGGCATCTCCGGGGCTTGCCATGTGCATGGCGCTTCATAAGTATGATAAAGTAAGCGTCTGCATCGGAAGGAACATCGTCATGGCCGGAATCGAGCGCCTGACCGTCACATTGCCGGCCGACATGGCCGCCCTGGTCAAGGGAGCGGTGGAGGGCGGCACCTATGCCTCGTCCAGCGAGGTCATCCGCGAAGCGTTGCGCGACTGGAAGCTGAAACGGGAAGTGCAGTTGCAGGAAATCGCGGCCCTGAAGGCCGATATTGACCGCGGCCTCGCCGATGTGGCCGAGGGGCGGGTGGCGGATTTCGACGCCGAGCGGATCATCGAGCGGGGGAGGAAGCTATTAGCGGCGCGCACTCCCTCCGCCTGACCGAGGCGGCCGAAGCCGATCTGGCGGAAATCTGGAGCTATCTGGCGCTGGAGGCTTCGGAGGAGGTGGCGACCCGTTTCGTGACGGACCTGGCCGCCCGCTTCGCCGACATACAGGCATCCCCTTGGCCGGGGCCGCGCGGGAACGGCTGGCGCCAGGGTTGCGGGCGGTGTTCCACGGTGCCTATGCCGTCTATTATCTGCCCGATGCGAGCGAAATCCTGGTCGTCCGGGTGCTTCACGGCTCTCGGGACATGGCCGCCTTGTCGGAGCGTGGCGGATTCGTTCCCTCGTAGGCTGGATGTCGTATCAGCTTCATCTTCCATCCGATCTTCGATCAGCGCCTCGCCCTCCCGGCGGGGCGCTATTTTCATGCGGGCGGGGTTTCCCGGAAAGGGAGAGGCGGGCCGGCCGGTGATGAGCCGGAGCGGCCGGGAGAGCGCCACGCGGCTCGCTCCTTTCCCGCTCTCCGGAGAGCTTTCCCGATGAGCAGCCAGGACGCCTCCGACCTGGCGCACCGTCTCGGTCGGCGGGCCGAAGCGGCATGCCGGCACTACCTTTCCCACGGCACCCGGATCGGCCGCTACTGGCTGGTGGGCGACGTGCTGAAGGGGTGCGCCCGGGCCTTCAGGAGGGCGATCGGGCCGCAAGCGCCCCGGCCCGGCAATGGCTGCGGCCGGGTCTTTTTCGCCGCGGCCTGCGGCCGCTTTGTAGCGCGAAGCAAAAGACCCGGTCTCCGCCATCCTCCGCTGCGCTGCGGCCCCACCGGTGGCGGGGTGCAGGTCCGGGCCGCCCGCGGCTGTCCGTCGCCATGAAGGCCGCGCAGGGCGCGCGGCCGACCGGCACAGGAGTCCCCATGATGGACACGCACGACGACGGCACCGACCTTCCGCACAGTGAATCCGCCACCGGCCAAGTCCTCGCCGAACTCCAGCTCTACGGCTGGCGCCCGTACCAGGACGAACCCGATCCTCGGCCGTTTCCCGACGGCATTTTGGTCGCCGGAGCGGTCGCCGACATCTTCGACGCCCTGGTCGCCACCCTGTCCGACACCCGGCTCGAACCCGACCTCGACGACCCGCGATCTCATTCTCGAACCCTATGGAGGCTGACATGGCCAAGCTGAAGCTCGGAGCCATCCCCGACGACCGCCCCGTCAAGGTGACGCTGGAACTGCCGGCACCGCTCCACCGCGACCTCGTCGCCTATGCCGGGGTGCTGGCCCAGGACACCGGCCAACCCGCCCCCGATCCGGTCAAGCTGATCGTCCCCATGCTGGAGCGCTTCATCGCCGCCGACCGGGGCTTTGCCAAGGCTCGGCGTGGAACACCGTTGGGGCACGAAACAGGTGACGGCCAAGCCATGTCTCCCAAACCGTTGGGAGATCTATCGGGGAGATAGACCTATCGGCAGACCGGTTCAGCCGACGTGCAGAAGCCGGCCAACGCCGATTGCGCCGAACCGCGCCGCTATGTTCGATTTCCGACATTGCAGTTTTTTGTCCCGGCGGTGCTGCGGCCGAGGGGAGGGAGAGCGCTATAAAGTATAGGTAAATAGCGTAATTCTGCGCTCAGTCATACAGCGGGCTAGTTCGATAGCGCCCCTGGCGGCAGTATTTTCATATCAGATCTCTTGCATTAAATTTTCATATCTACAACATATAATTTACTTCTTTAGAAGATATGAGCATATATAAATATGATGCGCCGAAATTATTGATATTTATGTCGAGAAATATCTAATTTTTATTTTGTTACATTCGTGACAAACATGTCTAGTGTCGCAACACTATTTAAGTGTGTCCAAAAAAAGTTTGACGGAACTATCTCGGCCGCTCTATCCCTCTAGCGCTAGGTTGTCTGGCTACATAACGCTGTGGCTAGACCGGTATATGAGGAATGGCACCATGTTGTGCCCGGTGGAGTGCGCCATGCGGTGCAGAACGCAGAACAGCCCTGTCTGTGCAGCGGAGCCTTGCGGCTCCGGTAATGTGCCTCCCGTCGACGCTCTTATCGGGCGCTCCTCGGTTCGCGCGCTCGTTTCCTCGAACCTTCCATTCCGTACTCAGCCCCGGCCGCTCACGCGCAGCCGGGTTTTGTCGTTTGAGGTGACGCCATGACCCACAGGATTATCGCTTCCCTTCCCACCATGACGGCTGTCGCCGCCCTGCTGGTCTTCGGCGGTTCCGCTTTGGCGGCTCCGGAAGGGGGCAACGTGGTCGCGGGTAGCGCCACCATCAGCCAATCGGGCAACACCACCAACGTCAACCAGTCCAGCCAGAAGACGATCATCAACTGGCAGAAATTCTCCATCGCTCCCGCCGAGACGGTGAACTTCAACCAGCCCAATGCCTCGGCGGTGGCGCTGAACCGGGTGATCGGCAACGAGCGCAGCATCATCGAGGGCGCGCTGAACGCCAACGGCCAGGTGTTCCTGATCAATTCGGCCGGCGTGGTGATCGGCAAGGGCGCCAGCGTCAATACCGCCGGCTTCGTCGCCAGCACCCGCGACATCGCCGACAGCGACTTCATGAGCGGCAAGTACACGTTCAGCGGCCATTCCAACGGCGAGGTGGTCAACCTGGGCACCATCACGGTGACGCCGGGGGGATATGTCTCTCTCCTGGGCAAGGCGGTGTCCAACCAGGGCGTCATCACCGCCACCAGGGGTACCGTGGCGCTGGCGGGCGGCGATAAAGTTGCGCTCAATTTCGGCGGCGATTCGCTCATCGATGTCGCGGTGGACCAGGGCACACTCGATGCGCTGGTCGAGAACAAGTCGGCGATCTACGCTGATGGTGGCAAAGTGATTCTGACCGCCAAGGCCGCCGACGACCTGCTGTCGGCCTTGGTCATCAACACCGGCCTTGTCCAGGCCCGGACCTTGGGCCAGTTGACGGGCGAGATCACGCTCTACGCCCATGGCGGCACCACGCAAGTAGACGGCACGCTAGACGCCTCGGCGCCCGATGGCGGCAACGGCGGCTTCGTCGAGACCAGCGGCGACGTGGTCAACGTGGCCTCCGGCGCCAAGGTGAGGACCCTGGCGGCCGAGGGCAAGACCGGCAGCTGGCTGATTGACCCCAACGACTTCACCATCGCGGCTAGCGGCGGCAACATGACGGCAGCCGATGTCGTCAGCAACCTCGCCACCACCAACTTCGAAATCAAGACCGCCACGATGGGGGCCAGCGGCGGCAATGGCGACATCTTCATCAATCAGACGTTGGCGTGGGGCACTGACCAGACGCTGACCCTGACGGCGCAACGTAACGTCAACATCAACCAGTCCGTCACCGCCACCGGCGACAGCGCGGGCCTGACGCTGAACGCCGGCACTGACATCAACGTCAACGCCCCCGTCACCTTGTCTGGCGACCACGCTGCGCTGGCGATGACCTATGGTGGCGATTACAACATTCGCACCAAGGCCAGCTACAGCGGCGCCGTCCTCGATGCCAACGGCGATCCCACCGCCAAGCAAGACACCAGCGGAGGGGTCTACGGCAGCATCACGCTAAACGGGGCCAATTCCACACTGAAGATCAACAATCAGGATTATATCCTGATCCACGACCTCACTGCTCTGGCGACGACAGGAACCAGGACGGGCTATTACGCCTTGGCTCAGGATCTGACCTCCTTGGCGAGTAATTATGCCACCGGTTCGGTGGTGGGGACCTTCTCCGGGACCTTGGCCGGATTGGGGCATACCATCAGCGGAATCAATATTTCCGCCAGTTCAAAGCAGAACGTTGGTCTGATCGGTCAGGTAACGGCGCCCAACACTACTCTCCGGGACATTGGGCTTGTCGGCGTGAATATTACCGGCAGCAAATATGCTGGTGCACTGCTGGGGACGTCCGCCGGAACGAACCTAAGAATTTCCGGCGTTTATAGCACGGGCACGGTTTCCGCTGGCAGCTATGTCGGCGGGTTGTTGGGCTGGGCCAAGTCTTCGTCGACAAATACCATTACCAACTCCTATTCGGATGCGGCCATTACCGGGGGGACCTCCGGTGGGCTGGTCGGGTCCGTCGCCAACACGGTGATCAGGAATTCCCATGCGACGGGGAACGTGGCGGGCGACGGCGGTGGTCTCGCCGGCGTCATTTCCCAGAGTTCCATCGAGAATTCCTACGCCACCGGAGCGGTGACGGGGAGTGCCACCGGCACGAACGTTGGCGGGTTGATAGGACAGGTATCGGTCCCTGACTCGCCCTATGCCCCCCCTTCCGCGTCCTCGGTCTCGAATTCCTTTGCTACGGGTAATGTGAGCGGCGGCACCAATGTCGGCGGTCTGATCGGCGGCATCGGGACCACTTCGACAAATCCGGCCATAAATCCGTATAGCGTCACAACAGTTTCCAACACTTATGCGACCGGCGATGTGACGGCAAGGAACTACAACAGCAGCAACAACAATCAGACGAATGCCGGCGGCCTTATCGGATATGCGAATTACACAAACATAACCCGTTCCCATGCCATGGGCGACGTGACGGTGGCGGCGAGTATCGCAACGTCGATCGGTGGTCTGGTTGGTTGGTTCAGCAATGGGACCATCGACCAGTCCTACGCCACCGGCGACGTCATCGGCCACATCGCCACCCAAGATGTTGGCGGTTTGGTGGGAACCGCTTTGGGCACTGTCAGTAATTCCTACGCCACTGGCAATGTAGTGGGTGGAAATCAGGTCGGCGGGCTTGCCGGCCGCAGCTCCAGCATTGAAAATTCGTGGGCAAGCGGAAATGTCACGGGTGACCAAGTCGTTGGCGGACTTGTGGGCAGTGCCGGAGATGTCGCCGATTCCTGGGCAAGCGGAAATGTGACCGGTTCTGACGTGGTTGGCGGGTTGGCGGGGATGACTTCGGGATCAGGAACTGTCCGGAATTCCTGGGCAAGCGGAGCCGTGTCCGGGGGAAGCCGAGTCGGTGGACTTGTCGGACAATTGAAGGGGGGACTCGTCAACAGCTATTGGAACGTGGACACTACCGGCCAGAGAAATGCCGTCGGTGAGATGATTATTTCATCTTTATACCACGCCACCATGGACAATGTTCAGGGGCTGACCAGCGGGCAATTTCAGGACATTCAGCACTACGTCGACGGCACCATCGATCAGGTATTGGCCAACCGTGCTGCTGCTGCGGCGGCCGAGGCGGCTCATCAAGCCAAGGTCGAGAATGCGGTAACCACGGCCACTAGTGTGGTCAGCAGCACCCAGAGCAGCAATGGGGCTAAGGCCCCTTCCCCGCAGGCTGTCGATGGCGGTGCCGCATCCCAGACGGCAGTGGAAAGCAACATCGTGGTCAGCGGATCGGCCGGTTATTCCGCTGACGTCAGCGGCGTCCAAGTGGACGGCGTGCATTACGATTTGAATAGCCCCGGCTCTGCTTCGGGAAATGCGGGCAACACATCCACCACTACGTCCGAGGACGAAAAAAAGGACGGTGGGAAGTGATAGCGTCGTCCTCCAAAGCTTTAACGAGCCCTCCGGGTCCTACGGTACCATTGACTTCCTCTTCCGGGCGGACTGTCACGGCTACCGGAATGGATATTGATTTCATAACATTAGATATAATCCATTGGTTGTGTATATCTAAGAAATATATCGTTAAGGTAGAATTGATGGGGGACAACTCAAAGGGAATATGCCATGGTGGGAACGGGCAGTTGCCTTGTTGTAGGGGGTGGCCTACCCCCGGATGCAGCAAGGATCAACGCCGGCGGAAGTCCGGCGCTGCCGTGGATATTGTCCTGTTTCCTCCGGAACGGCCGAGCGTTGGATGCTTCTTTGCTGACCGTGTCAGGACAGTAAGAAACCAGCACTCTGTTCCGAAGAGATTTAGGGACAATCCTCTCGTTGACGAAAGGAACTCACTATGTCTCGGAAAATAAAATTCCTTGGAATGATTGCTGCCGGTCTGGCCGTTACGGCATCATCTGCTTGGGCGGCGCCGACCGTGTGCACGACCGTACCCTCGGGTCCCACCTATGACGCAACGATCGCCGTCGCATCCAATTTCTTCGGGCCGGCACAGGATCTTGTGACCCTTTTTACTGCACCGGGTGCTCCCGGCGAGGGAAGCGCCATTCGCATTTGCCATAACGCTACGGCCACGCTCCTCGACCAGATTGAAAACGCGGCTCCGACTTACAGCCTATTTCTGGCGGCGGACGATACGACGGACAGCCTCGTGAGTTCGCCTTATGTTCCGGTCGGTGCGACTTCCGAAACCTACGCCACAGGAATTCCTGTGCTTTTCGCGCGCCAAGTCACGGTGGGCGATGTGCAGACCCTGATTCCGGGTGTTTCGAGCGGCGTTTCGGCGACGATAAGCAGCGTGGTAACGGGTTCCGAGGCGTTGAACCCGACCAACGCGCAAACCGTGGCCGTCGCCAATCCCACTCTGGCACCGTACGGGAATGCCGCGAAACTGATTATTCAAGATATGGGATTCACCTGGAATCCCCCATCCTCTCCAACATGGATTTCGTCCCTGTACGACAACATCTCCCTGACCTTCAATTCGGTCGCGGTAACGCCTTTTCCGAACAAGTCCGGTTTCGTCTCGAAGGCGCAAATCTGTAGCGGCATCACCGGCTCTCCGCCGACCTATGTGTATGTCGAATTCACGAACTCGAAGTACCTACTGAATCAAAAGGGCATTCTGATCGACTCCCAGGATAGCAACGAGAACAACCTTGGGGCTGCGCTCTGGGATTACATGCTGGATAATCCAAACATGAGCTTCTGGCCCAATTTCCTGTCGACTCATTGCTATGGACCGATCTGACGTGGCTGGGGATTTTGCCCCTAGCCAAGAGAGAAATACCTGAACCGCGCCAGCCTCGCATCACGAGGCTGGCGCACCAGGGCCTCCCCGTTGTTCCGGCTTCCTCGCGGCGGTCAAGAAAACCAGGATGTGATCTTTCACGGAACCCATCATCACATGACCCTTCGGACCCGTTTCGCGGCAGCCCTGCTGTCCGCCTCTTCCTTCGGAGCCCCGGCCGCCCTGGCGCAGGCCGTAACAGCCACCTTCAACATCGGCGACGCGGTGCGCGAATCCGCTCCCGCCGCTCCGCCGGTGGAGAAGCCGGCCGAGGCGCCGGTGCTGCCCGAGTTCAAGGACGAACCGCTGGTGCTGCCCGAGGGCGGCACGCTGCACGTCCGCGACTTCAGGCTGGACGGCGTGGCCCCCCAGGACGAGGCCGAGGTCCAAGCGCTGCTGGAGCCTTTCCGCAACCGCGACCTGACCCTGGCCGACATCTACCGCGCCGCCACCATCGTCACCAACTGGCACCGCGAGCGCGGCTACATGGTCGCCAAGGCCTACGTGCCGCAGCAGGACGCCAGGAACGGAACCCTGATCCTCAAGGTGGTGCAGGGCCGGTTCGGCAAGGTCACCATCCATAACGACAGCGTGGTGCATGACTTCATGCTCCAGGGCACCGCCGAGGCCGCCATGCCGGCGGGCGAGACGGTGACCCGTGACGGCGTCGAGCGGGCGATGATGCGCATTTCGAACATGCCGGGCGCCGGGATGCCCAAGGTCACCGCCTCTCCGGGCCAGGATGCCTCCGGCTTCCCCGACTTCGTCCTCGACGTGCCGTCCGGGCGGCGGCTGACCGGCTATCTGCTGGGGGACAACGAGGGGTCGCGCTACACTGGAAAGCACCGGGCGGATTTCGGGCTGATCGTCAACGCGCCCTTCGGCCTGGGCGACCAGTTGTCGCTGAGCGGCCGCGACGCCGAGGCCGGCGGCCTGCAGAACTGGCGCGCCGCCTATACCTTCCCGCTGTGGGACGATGGCAAATGGCGCGCCAGCGTGGCCGCCACGCGGACCACCTACAGGCTGGGCGACATCTACCGCGACCTGGAGGCCTCGGGCACCGCCACCGGCTGGGAGGCCGGGGTGAGCTACGAGTTCGAGCACACCTGGCGCGACCTCACGGCCCTCACGCTGACGGCGGCGTCGCAGAATCTGCACGACAAGCTCTCGGGCGAGGTGATGAACGACCGCACGGCCCAGACGGCGTCGCTGGCCCTGCAAAAGACCATGCGCGGGGTCGAGGTGTTCGGCTTCGATACCACGGTGGACCTGCTGCCCGGCCTGCATGTGGCCCGGGTGGACTACGATGATCCGGCCGAGGAGGCGCAGAACAAGGCCGGCGCTGACAGCGCCGGCACCACCACCTGGGCCGATCTTCAGGCCAATGCCAGTGTCGCCTTCGACGAGGACTGGTCGCTCAAGGCGGGCCTGCGGGCGCAGCATGTGCTGAAGGACAAGAACCTGGACGGCCTCCACCAGATCGGCATCTCGGGCTCGACCGGCGTGCGCTCCTATGCCGAGGGCGTCAGCGGCGACAACGGCTACGTGGCCCATCTCGAAGGGCAGTACGCCCTGCCGGCCTTCGACGCCTTCAAGCATTCCGTCGGGCTGTTTGGCGATCTGGGCCGTGTCTGGCTCCAGAACGACGATTATACCGGCGAAGGCAGCGGCACCCGCCTTTCCGACGTGGGCCTGGGCTATTACGCCAGCTTCGATTATCTCGACGGCCGGCTGCTGCTGGCCTCGCTGCGCTTCGTCCACACGGTGGGGCCGCAGCAGGAGACCGGCGAGAGGAATGCCCGCGCCAAGGTGCTGGGCCAGATCGGCCTGACCTTCTGAGCGGGGGCATCATGAATACGACCTGGATTTCGGGCGCCATCGATTACGGCATCATCGGCCTGCTGGTGGTGCTCAGCGTGGCGGTGGTCGCCATCGCCGTCGAGCGGGCGTCCTTCTACCGCCGGCTGGACATCGCCGACTATCCCGACATCAAGTCGCTGGAGCTGGCGCTGGGCGCCAAGCTGTTCGTCATCGCCTCGGTGGCGAGCAACGCGCCCTATCTCGGCCTGCTCGGCACCGTGCTGGGCATCATGCTGACCTTCTACCACATCGGCCAGGATTCGGGCGCCATGGACGCCGGCAGGATCATGACCGGCCTGGCCCTCGC
>AGTN01747178.1_pt1 | contig 24436 bp, 28 predicted proteins | sample 314218 | NCBI WGS metagenome assembly AGTN01 (sample SAMN02954264, study PRJNA73603) | bioreactor metagenome | biome: terrestrial; feature: non-aerated bioreactor; material: poplar woody material; isolation source: poplar biomass | place: USA | collected 2006-12 | reverse complement strand
GTAGAGCTTTCTCCCGAGGTCGTTCTCGTAGAAGCCGCCGACGTTCATATAGTAATTCATCGTCTGCTGCTCGGCGGCCGTGATTATCCCGATATTGAGCTTCGTTATCGGCTGTTCCGCCTTGTTGTTTACGAAGCGCTTTATGTCGTCGAACGGGAAGCGGTGTTCGGCGATCGTCGGCCTGCCCGGCATTATCTCGGTGTAATTGCCGACGAGCTTTTCGGCGAGCACGCCCCTGTCCATTTCGAGCTGGTCGGCGAACCTGTAAAGGTGATCGAAGTCTTCGAGCAGCGCGAAGTCGAGCGCCTGTTTGACATAGGGATTCGGCTCCCTCAGAGCGAGCTCGGCGGTCAGATCGACGGCGAGCTGCTCGTAGCCTATCGTGTGTTCGAGCTGAGACTCGTCGAGCGGTTTCAGCGCCGAGATCATCTTCTGTTGCTGCTGCTCCACTCTCCTGACGAGCGCTATCTCCCGCCTCAAATCGTTATTCGCGCAGTGGCGGCTGAATTGATGCAGGAACCAGGTTTGCTCGAACTCCGTCCCGTTCATCAAAATCGCCCTCGTCCTCGTATAGGGATCGACGGTGTTTTTATCGTAAGAATCGGGATAGAGCTGCCTCCAGTTCCGAATTCCCTTCTCCACTTTGACCGGCTTTTGTTCAAACGGGTTAAACATTCTTTTCCTCCTTTTTTTCGTATTATTACCTAAGCCGAAAAAATAATACGAAAACGCTTTTCATTTTTGGCGGCCCGACGATACGCCGTCTCTTACTTCCTTTGCCGCCGCAACAAGATTTTTCAAGCTGGACACGGTTTCCTCGGAGCCGCGCGTTTTCAAGCCGCAATCGGGATTGACCCAGGCCTTTTCAACGGGAACGGTTTTCAGGATCGAATTGATAGCCGCGACGATTTCGTCCTTCGACGGAACGCGCGGGGAATGTATATCGTAAACGCCCGGCCCGACCGCGGTTTGAAAACCGCTCTCCTCGATCGCTCTTAAGATAGCGAGAGACGAGCGGCTCGCCTCGAAGGAAATGACGTCGGCGTCCATAGCGTCTATCTCGCCGATGATATCCTGGAACTCGCTGTAACACATATGCGTGTGTATTTGCGTTTCCGGCCTGACGCCGCTGTGCGTCAGGCGGAAGACGGGGATAGCCCAGTCGAGATATTCGGCGTTCCTGTCGGATTTGCGGAGCGGTAATTTTTCTCTGAGCGCCGCCTCGTCGATCTGTATAATTTTAATCCCCGCCGCTTCGAGGTCAAGCGCTTCGTCGCGGATCGAGAGGGCGATTTGAACGGCCTGTTCTTTGTTGCTTATGTCTTCGCGCGGAAAAGACCAGTTGAGTATCGTTATCGGGCCCGTCAGCATTCCTTTCATCGGCTTTTCAGTCAAGCTTTGCGCGTATTTCGACGTTTCGACCGTTATGGGATTCCGGCGGCTTACGTCGCCGAAAATAATCGGCGGTTTGACCGAGCGCGTTCCGTAGGACTGCACCCACGCCCGCTCGGTGAACAAAAAGCCGTTCAGGTTTTCGCCGAAATATTCGACCATATCGTTTCTCTCGAATTCGCCGTGGACGAGGACGTCGAGCCCTATTTCCTCCTGAAGCTTGACGACGCCGGCGGTCAACTCTTTCAGTCTCGCCTCGTACAGCTCCTTCGTTATTTCGCCTTTGCGGAATTTCGAGCGGTTTGCCCTGACTTCCTCGGTTTGCGGGAAGGAGCCGATCGTCGTCGTAGGCAGGAGCGGCAGATCCAGCGCGGATTTTTGAATATAGGATCGTTTCGCGCGTTCGGGCGAGCGCGTATAATCCGCGGCTTTCAGGGCGGCGATCCGGGCCCGCACCGCCGCGTCTGTTTTCAGCTTGACGCTTGCGTGCAAATCGGCGTTTGCCTTAAACGCCGCCGAATCGGAATAATCGCCGTCGTCCGCGAGCTTCGAGAGCTCCGCGAGTTCCGTCAGCTTTTCCTCCGCGAAGGCAAAAGATTTTTTGGCGTCTTCGGGAAGCTTGTCCTCGGCGGCGACCGAATACGGCACGTGCAGCAGAGAACAGGACGTAGAGACGACGACGTTATTTGCTTTTTGTCCGATACCCTTCAGCAGCTTCAATGTCCCGGCATAGTCGTTGCGCCGGATATTTTTGCCGTTTACCACGCCGGCAAACAATATTTTATCGGAGGGAAATCCAAACCTTTCAAGAAGCGCGAACGTCTCTTTGCCCTCGATAAAATCAAGCCCTACTCCGTCGAACGGCAACCGGGCAACGTCCCGGTAAACGTCCCGGATGTCGCCGAAGTAAGTTTGCAGCAGGATTTTGACGCTCCCTTTCCGCTTCAAGAGAGCGGAATAGATCCGTATAAACAGGGCTATGTCGCCCTCGGTCAGGTCGGTTACCAAAACCGGCTCGTCGATTTGTATCCACCGCGCTCCCAGCTTTCCGAGCCGCGCGAAGATTTCCGCGTAAGCCGCAGTGATTTGCCCGGCAAAGTCGCCCGCGCTTTTGTTTTCGTATTTCGCAAGTTTAAGAAAGGTAAACGGCCCCGTAATGACCGGCTTTGTCAAAACGCCTTCGGCTTTCGCTTCCGAAAACTCGTCGAACGGCTTATTGCCGCGAAGGGCGACGACCGCGTCGTCTTCGATTTCGGGAACGATGTAATGGTAGTTGGTATTGAACCATTTTCGCATCGAAAGCGCCTTGACGTCTCCCGCCGCGTCCTGACGGCCTTTCGCCATTGCGAAATAGGCGTCGAGCTCGCCGAGGCCCAGATCGCGGTAGCGTTTCGGAACTACGCCGAGCAGGAAGGCCGCGTCGAGCATGCCGTCATAGAAAGAAAAATCGTTCGACGGAATAAAGTCCGCCCCGCTCTCCTTTTGCTTTTTCCAATGCGCCGAGCACAGTTCTCTCGCCGTCCGAAGAAGCTCGCCCGCCGTGATATCGCCCTTAAAATAGGCTTCCGTGCTAAACTTAAGCTCGCGGTTGATTCCGATGCGAGGGTAACCTATGATTGAGGTTTGCATTTTGCGTTCTCCTATACGTCCGATATAATACAATTATATCTTTGAAAGAGGGCTTATAGGTAACATTAAAAAAATATGACAGGTTATAGAAAAAATCTATACCTTATTCTCTACCTCGACGCCGTACTCGGCGACTACCGCCTTTAATTCTTCGAGGTACGCCGCGGCCTGCCGCGTCAATTGAATATCCTTATGGGCGATAAAGCCGACCTCGATGGTATCGTTCACAAGCAAGGGCACGGCAATGATGTTTTCGCCGTTTAAGTCCGCGCTGACGATGCCGGTCGATATGGTATATCCGTTCAGGCCTATCATCAGGTTGAAGATAGTAGCCCTGTCGCCGACCTTGATATCCTTTTTGGCGAACTCCGCGCTGAGTATCTCCTCGGAAAAGTAAAACGAGTTGTAATCGCCCTGTTCAAACGAAAGGCGCGGATAGTCGGCCAGATCCTCCGGCGTCACAAATTCCTTTTTCGCGAGCGGGCTTCCCGAACCTGTAAAGATATGCGGTTTGGAGACAAACAGGGGATGGAACGTCAAGCCGTTTTCGCGGAAGCATTTTTCCATAACCTTGCGGTTGAATTCGCTCAAATACAGAATGCCTATTTCACTTCGCAGATTTTTGACGTCCTCGATGATCTCAAACGTCCTCGCTTCGCGCAGAGTATACTCGTATTCGTCCGCGTCGGTCTTTTTGACCATATTGACGAAAGCGTTTATCGCAAAGGCGTAGTGCTGCATAGAGACGGAAAGTATTTTTCTGGACGGTTTTTTGTTCAGCCAACGCCGTTCTAATAAGCCCGCCTGCTCTGCCACCTGCCGCGCGTAGCCTAAAAACTCCGCGCCGTCCGCGGTAAGGGAGACGCCTTTCGGCGTTCTTTTGACGAGGTCGAGCCCCGTTTCGGCCTCTAAGTCGCCGAGAGCTTTGGATAAGCTCGGCTGCGCGATATACAGGCGTTCGGCGGCTTTATTGATGGAGCCGCTGTTGACGATCTCTATGAAATATTTCAGTTGTTGCAGCGTCATCCGGCTCACCCCTTTATTGCTATAAAGTATACGAAACTTGCCCGAAAAAGTAAAGGCGGTTTAAAAACATCTTGTAAAATTCCCGCGCGTATACTATAATGTTGTCGGTGGACTGGCCACGGGGAGAAAAGATTATGAAAAAATTCAAAAATTCGATAGTTTTTTTGGCTTTTTTTTGCGAGACCGGAAGCCGAAAGTTGAAAGCTGGAAGCTGTAAAAAGGAGGACAGAAAATGCATTCCGACGCATACGACGTGATCGTGATCGGCGCGGGAAACGGCGGTCTGACCGCCGCGGCGACGACCGCCGGGAAGGGGCTGAAAACGCTTCTTCTCGAACGCCACAACCTGCCGGGCGGCTTCGCTACGAGCTTCGTCCGCGGACGGTTCGAGTTCGAGCCGTCCCTGCACGAAATTTCCGACTTCGGCCCGTCCGGCAATAAAGGGGGAGTACGCAAGCTTTTCGAGGACAGGCTGGGGCTCGAGCTCGAATTCGTGCCCGTGCCCGAGGCGTACAGGCTGATCATTCCCGACGAAAAGGGCGGGCGGCTCGACGTGACAATGCCCTTCGGAGAGAAGGCGTTTATCGACAAGGTAGAGTCTTACGTCCCGGGCTCGAAAAAATCGGTCGAGAAATTCGTAGCTCTCTGCAAAGAGGTCGTCGACGCGTTCGCCTACATAGGGGAATCGAGAGGCGATCCCGACAAGAAAATATTAATGAGCAAGTACTCCAATTTTCTGAAAACCGCGCCCTATTCCCTTCAGGACGTCTTCGACGCGTTAAAAATGCCCTATCTCGCCCAAAAAATCGTCTCCGCTTACTGGTGCTATATCGGAATGGGCGTAGACAAGATGAGCTTCACGATCTTCGGCGCGATGTTCTATAAATATTTAGCCGTCGGCGCGTTCGTCCCGCGCTACCGCTCCCACTATTTCACCTCGGCCCTCGATAAAAAAATCAGGGAAGCCGGCGGGGAAATATTATATAACACCGAAGCCGTCAAGATTTTGACCGAAAACGGCAAAGTGACGGGAGTAAAGACCTCGAAAGGCGACGTCTTCAAGACGGACTTCGTCATAGCGAATATGAGCCCGCACCTCGCCTACGGCAAGCTTATCGACGATCCGCCCGAAATAGCGGTCAAAACCTGCAACGCGCGAAAAGTCGGCTTCTCGGGATTCGTCGTCTATATGGGATTGAACAAGACCGCAAAAGAGCTGGGGATAAACGATTACAGCTATTTTATCTACGGCAAGCCCGACACGAACGACATTTATAAAGGCTTCGGCACGCTGGGAAGGCCCGTAGGGCAGGCCGCGGTCTGCTTAAACAACGCCGTTCCCGACTGCTCGCCCCCCGGCGCCTGCATTCTTTCTTTGACGACGCTTTTCTCGCCCGAATCCTGGGAAAACGTCAAGGCCGAGGAATATTTCAAGCTGAAGGAGAGGATAGCCGACGAGCTTATCGACGAGTTCGAGAAGGCCGTCGGAGCGAGCGTCAGGGATTCGATAGAGGAGCTTGAAATAGCGACTCCGGCCACCTTCGCAAGATATACGGGAGCCTACGGCGGCAGCGTCTACGGCTACGAGCCCTCGGCGTGGGACTCGATAATGCCGCGCCTGATGGCGATGGGCGACGAGGAGTATATTAAGGGACTAAAATTCGCCGGAGGCTTTTCCGTAAGGTGTCACGGCTATTCGAGCTCTCTGATGTCCGGAGAGCTCGCGGCCCAGCTCGTTATGAGAGATATGAAAGGAGGCAAAATAATATGAAAGATTTAAATATCCACATAAAGCCGATAGGCTTATTCGACCTCCTGGCCTTCAAAAAGCTGGCGCCCGCGAGGAAGGAAAAGATTGCGGCCGCGCCGGCGGCGCCTATCGATACGCGCCGCCCCGTCAACGTCCTCGCGGAAAAATTGCATCCCGAGCGGCAATTTTATAAAGTGACGGAAGTTAGGAAGGAAACTCCGACGGCGAAGACCTTCCGCCTCGCCCCGGACGCGGATATGGGAACGAAGGAATTAGCGCTCTTCCTGCCCGGGCAATACCTGCCGTTCTGGTTCGAGCTCGAAGAGGCGACCGTTTCGCGGCCCTATTCGATATCCTCCTCTCCCGCCGAGGCCCGGGCCGGCTTCTATGAGATCACCGTCAAGAAAAATCAGGGCGGCTTTGTCTCTAACTTCATTTTCTCGAACTGGAAAAAGGGCTCGAAGGCCGTCTCCGGCGCGCCCGCGGGCGGATTTTACTATCAGAGCCTGAGAGACAGGAAAAACGTCGCAGGTATCGCGGGAGGAAGCGGGGCGGCGCCTTTCAGGTCGATGATAAAGTGCGTCCTCGACGGCTCCCTCGATATCGACCTGACGCTCTTTTTCGGAAGCACGACCACCGAAGAAGCGCTCTACATCAAAGAATTCCGCGAGGCCGAGGCAAAGTCGGGCGGAAAGATCAAAATCGTCCACGCCCTCTCCTGCGAGGAAAAAGAGGGCTGTGAAAAGGGCTTCATATCGGCGGAAATGATCAAAAAATACGTAAATCCCGCCGACTCCTCTTTCTTCATCTGCGGCCCGCAAGCTATGTACGAGTTTCTCGAAAAAGAGCTCGAGGCTTTCAAGCTTCCGCAAAAATTTATCAGGCGCGAGCACTTCGGGGAAATCAAAAACCCGTCCAAATTCGCCGACTATAAGGGAAAGCCCGACTCGGTCTATAAAATCGCCGCGCATATGGGCCGGGATTTTTACGACGTGCCCGCTTCCGGCTCGGAGTCGGTACTGGTCGCTCTCGAAAGGGCCGGCCTCAAGCCTCCTTCGAGCTGCAGGAGCGGCTCCTGCGGAGTCTGCCGCTCGCTCCTGATCAAAGGCGACGTCTTCATCCCGAAGACCGAGGACGGCAGGCGCGAGGCCGATAAGCAATTCGGATTTATACATCCGTGCTCGTCCTTCCCGCTGACCGATCTTGAAATCGTCATACCGCAGGCGAGGTGAAGCTTGACCGAGAAGAAAAAAATCTTGTAAGCCTCAGAAGCAAATTCGTAAAGGAAATAGAGGCGCAAATACTCTCCGGCACGCTCGCTCCGGGGAAATTTCTCCCGCCGGAGCGGGAGCTGGCCGAGAAATACGGCGTGAGCCGCTATCTGGTGGCCGCCGGAATTCTGGAGCTCAAGGCGAAGGGCTTTGTCAAGGTCGTCCCGAAGCGCGGCTCGGTCGTATTCGACTATAAAAAAGAGGCGACGGCCGGAGTGCTCGCGGCGATTATGAATTATAACGCCGGAAAGCTCGATCTGAAACTCCTCCGCAACATAGTCGATATGCGGCTCATTCTCGAAACGGAATGCGCCCGCCTCGCCGCCGTAAACCGCTCCGAAGAGGACCTCGGAGAGATAAAGGACATTTTAACGGAGATGTGCGAGGCCGACGGGGCCGGACAAATAGCCGATTTCAATTACGCTCTCCACTACAAAATCGCCGCCGCGTCGGGAAACGACGTCTTCGCGATGGTGTTCAAGTCTTTCGAGCCCGTCTCGAAAAATTTGATTACGGCGTATTTCAATTCAGGCCGGTATCGCGAAAAGTCGATAGAAATGCACTATAATCTGATTATGGCCATAGAGGCGCAAGACCCCGAATCCGCCGTCAAATTTATGAAAGAAATAATTTTACAAGGGAAGAGAGTGCTGGAGAAGGTGGCGGCGGGAACAAATTAAATTGAAAAGCGAAAGGTAAGGATGATTATTTTAAATCAGGAGAGAATGCTCCTCCGCCCCTGTACCCTATACCCCGTACCTTGTACCCTAATCTGCCTCTGACTTACGCCCTGTTTTCCCGTCTTTCCTATTTTACATTTTTGTGTTATCATTGTAAATGGTGATAATTAATTCTTCCTCCCTATTCCCTATCGCTTATCTCTCTAAAATCGTCGTCGCCCCCGATAGTTTCAAGGGGACGATGAGCTCGATAGAAGCGGCCCGGATCATTATCGAGGCCGCGAAAAGGCGTTTTCCGAAAGCCGAAACGATAGCCGTGCCGATCGCCGACGGCGGAGAGGGAAGCCTCGACTGTTTCAAGGCGTTCTCGGGAGGAAAATCGGTTTTCAAAGAGGTTATAGGCCCGCTGGGGATAAAGGTCGAAGCCGAATATCTGATCTCGGGCGAGACGGCGATAATCGAGACCGCAAAGGCGGTCGGGCTGACCCTCGCCGGAGAACAAAAAAATCCTCTGATCACGACGACCTACGGAGCCGGAGAGCTGGTTTCAGACGCTCTCGAAAAAGGGGTAAAGAACATTATTTTGACGCTCGGGGGAAGCTCGACAAACGACGGCGGAGCCGGAATGGCGGCCGCTCTCGGCGTTAAATTTTTCAAAAAATCGGGGAAAAATTTCATACCGGCGGGCGGAACGCTCGCCGAAATCGACGGTATCGACCTTTCCGGCCTCGGCGAGCGCCTGAGAAACGCGCGCGTCACGGCGATGTGCGACGTGGAAGCTACCGTCTGCGGCGAAAAAAGGAGCGTCCTACGTCTTCGCCCCGCAAAAAGGCGCTAAAGCCGGGGATTTGCCTTTGCTCGACGCCGGACTCAAAAATCTTGCCGAAAAGCTCTCGGCTCTCAAAGGCGAGGATTACCTCTCATTGAAGGGCGGCGGAGCGGCGGGCGGCCTCGGTTTAGGCGCGAAGGCCTTCCTCTCGGCCGAGCTCAAAAAAGGGATAGAGGCGGTGCTCGATCTCGCGAATTTCGACGGGCTTATCGAGGGAGCCTCGCTCGTCGTGACCGGAGAGGGCAAATTCGACCGGCAGAGCCTTATGGGAAAGGTCGTCGACGGGATAGCCGCGAGGACGAAAAACGCCGGGGTTCCCCTCTACGTCTTTTGCGGGCACTCGGATTTTCCCGGGGACTCCTACCCCGAGGCGGGAATAACTAAGATAATCCAAACCGAAAGGGGCGAATACAAAGACTTTGAAGAGATAAGGAGAAGGGCGCGCGCCGACCTCGAAGCGGCGGCGGCAACAACGTTCGACGGCTTAAGAGAAAAGAATATCGTCTGAAAGGCCCGCGGGATCTTTCTCGCGGGACGAGGAAAGATATGACGTTCAGAAAGACGCTAAAGAGAGATAGGATCGACAGGGAGCTCGAAAATATCTTCCGCTACCCTCTTTCGGTCGTAGAAGCGCCCGTCGGTTACGGGAAAACTACGGCCGTCCGCGATTTTTTGTCGCGTAAAAAATGCCGCCTGCTCTGGATCTCGCTCTCGTCCGCCGACTCCTCCCCCGAATACTTCTGGGAAAAATTTTCGGGCGCCGTCTCCGAAGCCGATCCCGAATGCGGCGAGAGACTCTTTAAACTCGGATTTCCAATCGACGCTCCGCGAACGGCCGACGTTTTAAAGACCTTTTCCTACGTAAAAACCGATAAGCAAACCGTTCTCGCGATCGACGATTTTCACCTTCTGAAAAACAAAGGGATAGGCGATTTTATCGTCGAAGCCGCGCGCTCGGCCCCGGAAAAAATGCATATCGCCGTAGTGACGAGGGACACCTCCGACCTCGACCTCGCCGAGCTTATGGGCAAAGGCCTCGTCTATATTTTGCCGCAAAAAGAGCTGCTTTTTACCGAGGACGAGGTCAGGAGGTACTGCGAGCTTGCCGGTTTTTCTCCCGACGAGAAGGCTCTCAAGACGGTTTGCGAGACGACCGACGGCTGGATCTCGCTCGTCTACCTCACACTGCTCGGGATATCGAGGGGCGTGCCCGCCTCGAAGACAGTCGCCGTTCGCGAGCTTATAGAAAAAGTTTTATACCGCCCCCTTGACGATAGAATAAAAAAATTCCTGCTCAAAATCGCCATTTTCGACTCCTTCGACGAGCGCGAGGCCGAGTGCGTATCCTGCGAACAACGCTCCGCGGAGTATCTCAGGAAGCTGAGGAAAGAGAACGCCTTCGTCGCCTACGACGAAGCGGCCGGAACCTATAAAATTCACCATATGCTGATCGATTTTCTGCGCGCCGAGGCCGGCTATAAGGAGTTTTGCGCCGACGCCTGCCGCAGGGCCGGGGAGATGAAGCTCCGGGAGCGCGACCTCAAAAGAGCCTACGCGTATTTCTGCAAGGCCGGGGACGCGACGCGGATACTGTCCCTTTTGGAAGACCCAAAAAACGTATCCGGCGACTTTGCCGAATTTGAAGGCTTCGTAAAGATGTTTCAAGAGACGCCGCGGGAAATTCTCTTCAAATATCCGATAGCATACCTTCAATATATCATCCTCGTCATCGTCTACGACCTCGAGTCCTTCGACTCCGGTATCGGGCGCTACGAGGAGCTCAAAAGATATTACGAGGATATCGAGGGGCTTCCCGCCGAAGCAAAAAAACGCATCCTCGGCGATATCGAGACGATAGGCGTCTTCACAAATTTCAACGATATAGAGAAGATGCTCGAATGCGTCCGCAAAGGCTATAACCTGCTCGGCGGCGGCCGCTCCTCCGTTCTCCACAGGGAAAACGAATTCACTTTCGGCTCGCCCCAGCTCCTCTATATCTATTACCGTAAAAAAGGCTCGCTGAAACGAATTGCCGATATTATACGGACGGAAATAGGATTTTTCCCGCTTCTGACGGGCGGCTGCGGCACCGGAAGCGACTTCGTCGCGCAAGCCGAGTACGCTTTGGCCGTCGGAGACTGGAAGACCGCCGAGACTTCAGCCCTCAAAGCCGTCTATAAAGCGGGGGCCGCCGGCCAAAGGGGGCTGGTGCTGTGCGCGGATTTCGTTCTGATCCGCCTGTATATCTATAAGGGAAAAATAACCGAGGCTATAGATCTTCTCGACGCGTCGATAAAGGAGACCGCCGCCGAAAACGTGGCGGTTTACAACACGACGGCGGGGCTCATCGAAGGTTATATCTATTCCTGCCTCGGGCGCTACGACAAGATCCCGCAATGGCTGCGCGTAGGCGATATGTCCCCCGCAAACTTTTTGTTCCAGGGGATGGCGTTTAGCTATATCGTCTACGGCAAGGCCGTGCTCCTATCGGGAAATCATCTGAAACTGACCGCCCTATCCGACGTCTTCGCCGAGAATTTTTCGGTTTTCAATAACCGCCTCGGCTTTATACACAACGCTATTTTTAAGGCTATCGCCGAATATAATTTAAATGGGAAGGAAGCCGGCGTTCGAGTCCTCGGAGCGGCCATACGAGAGGGAGAGGCCGACCGGCTAATTATGCCTTACGTCGAATACGCCGCGGATATTATCGAGCCCTTGAAAATCCTCGCATCCGAAACGACGGACGGCTTCGCGGATGAAATTTACGGTCACGCCGTAAAATATCTCGCGGCTTTGAAAAATTCGCGCGAAAGCCCGCGCAGCCTGACCTCGCGCGAGAAAGAAATCCTCCGCCTCTCTTCCAGGGGCTTGACGCGCTCGGAAATCGCGACCGAATTATTCCTTTCTGAAGGCACCGTCAAAAAACACTTCGACAACATCTTCAAAAAACTCGAGGTCGGCGGGAAAACCGCGGCGATCAAGAGGGCGGAGAAGATGAAGCTTATTTAAAGGGAGCAGGTAGCGGGGAACAGGGAGCAGAATGGTCTTAATTAAAATAAAATCTAAAATCCCTTCTCCGCCCGTTTACCTCGTAACCGTCGAAAGGGCGGGAAAACCGGACGCGTCGCTCTCGGGTATAGTCCTTAGCGACGGCTCCTTCTCCACCGAGGCGGGCCGCGAGACCCTCCGCCATAGGATAGACGTAGGAAGCGAGACAAATTTTTTCACGGTTTCCCCTATGTGCGAAGAGTCCACGGTCAGAGTCAACGGCAAAATCGTCCCGAGCGGCTCGGCCTCTAAAGAAATTGCGCTTGAATCCGGCGAGAATATAATTAAAATCGAAGCCGGCCGCTCCTACGATATAACCGTCGTCCGTTCCACTAAAAACGAAAAAATAACCGTCAATAAATCCCCCGCCTCCGACTGGCTTTGGTGGGTCGCCGGTTGCTCTTCGGCCGAGGGAAAGACGACGGCGACTATTTTATTAGTTTTTTTAGCTAAGTAGGGCATAAGGCATAAGTCTTCATCTATTCCTTGCTATTAAAGCGTTTTTATAGTAAAATACATTTCGCGTCCCAAAAAGACCATAATTAAAATATGTTCCCGTAGCTCAGTAGGATAGAGCGTTTGCCTCCTAAGGGCCTGCCCGACCCGCCGAACTATGGTCGAAAACCTAATAAAACAACGCTTTTTAGACTCTTTCTTATCGTTTGAGTGGTAAAAAGCAATCCTGCCGCCATCTTTATCCCGTCAATCGGTATAAAAATGTAACTTCTAAAGCTAAATGTGTTTCCGTAGCTCAGTAGGATAGAGCGTTCGCCTCCTAAGTGAAAGGCCGTGGGTTCGATTCCCGCCGGGAACACCAGAACATTCTTTGTGGCGGGTTTTTGCCCGCCACATTTTTTTGTTATCATTAAATTATTTCCTTTATTTGTAATTTTTATACCTATTTTAGAAATTCCAATTAGGCTCTCCGACAGTTTTTCTTGAGAATACAGATGTAAGCATTTCCTTTGATTTTTCGTCGGCGTCTGTAGTATGCGTATATATTTTCAAAGTCGTATCAACGGAACTATGTCCCGCAAAATCTGAAACGTAATTGACAGGAACACCCTCGGTTATTAATGTGGTTATCCAAGTATGACGTAATTTATGCCCGCTGATTTCGTGGCAATTGGCTTCTATTAAAAATCGCTTTAATAATAAATCTACATATCCCGGATTTCTCGGCGTTCCGTCATAGTTGCAATAAATTGCGCCGCAATTATCAAATTCGGGGTCGTCTTGCTTAAGATTTTCATAAAAGACTTTATATTCCTGTAATTTAAAGAATAAATCGTCTACTAAAAATAATCTCCTTTTAGAATTTTTAGTTTTAAGGTCTTTTACAATAATGCCTTTTTTGGGCACATATATTCTATTACGCTCTATATTTACAAATCTCTTTTCAAAATCAATATCTTCCCAATTTAATCCGCACATTTCACATTTTCTAAGACCTAAATATAGCATTAAGAGGATTGGTATACTATTAGCAATATTGCTTTGATTTAGAATTTCTGCAAGGCTTTCCATTTCTCTTTTGTCTAATACTTTTATTACATCGCCTTCTTTGCCGCCAATATTAACATACTTACTTAAAGAATAATTTCTATTTATATATTCATTCCTGACGGCATATTCCAAAATAGGACTTAAGACACGCTGATAGCCCTTAATAGTTTCTTTTTTATAGGGTTTTTCAATTTCATATTTATCGAAAAAATCATTTATATTTAATCTAAACTTTTTACATATAGCCTCCGCGCTGTTTAATTGAATTACTTCGCCCTTTCGCGCCGAAAAAAGTGTAGCCCATGAAAAGTCGGCTTTTTCGCATGCCCTTTTAAAACCGTTTTCCTTTACAGCGTTATAGAATTTATCTTTTGCCTCGTCTTTAAGTTTAACTGTAACCGTTTTATATTTCTTATTATTAAGATTCGCAAAAAACAACTCAATATCTCGACTCGTAAAATCTGTTATTTTTTAGTCGCCCATACTTTATTAAATTCAGCTATTATTTTTTTCGCCCGTAAATAATAATTATCTGTCATTCTGCTTTTTCTCAAATATAGCGATTCTGCCGCTAATTGTTCAAACGTAGGCACCTCGGTAGAGTGTTTAATAATTTTGCCGCCTCTGATTTTCTCTTCATATTCTTTTCCGAAAGCGTGAGCGGCGATAAGTGCCTTACCGCCGTTTTTGCCGCCCGAAAGATTATCGGGGTTGTCCCAAGTCGTATGGTAAAAAGTTACCGCCTTGGTTATCGGGTCGGTTACCTTTACTTGAATGGCATACTTAATTTTGCCGTTCTGCAATCTTTTTTCTTGATAATGCACCATATTAAGCCTCCTTTGTTATTCCCAAATATTTTTTTACCGAGTTAAAATCTACAATGTATTTTTTGCCCGCCTGAATGCTTTTGACCTGTCCCATTTTGGCTAATCGCCGTATTAAATATATGGTTACGGCGGTATCGGGGTCTTCCTTTTTGATTAATTCAATGGTCTGATTGATTGTTCTAAACACCATTAGTCCTCCTCATATTCATAATTCTTTTCAAATCGCAATCTTACTCTTTTATCCGTATCGATATATCCACGATAAAAATTGGAGTATGAACGCTTTTTTATAGATTCTGAAGTATCTTCTAAAACTTCTTCTGCGCCGCCGTAGCGTAGCTCGGCTCTTTTTAACTTTATTACATAATTTTTTACAGCGTCAAGATTTTCTTCTTCTGTTAATTCCGTATTGCCATATATTACTTTTTTGATAGCATATAATTCCTTTCTATCTTTGTAATACTTAAAAATCTTAACGAAAAAATGAGGTGGGAAGACCGCCGCAAATTCGGGGTCGGTACAAACGTACATTTCTATATTATCTTTAATATTTACTTCCATTTCTTTTCTCCTTAAATTTTTATTGTTATTAATTATCGTTGACTCGTTGCCGCAAGGCAACCATCTGCGCCTATTTTCGGGACTTATTCCATTGTTGCTTCTATGCACTTGAAAAATACATCATTTTATTCGCCTTGCTTGTTCCATAAATTTTTGCTTATAGGAGGCCCTTTATTCTATTGTTTTTTTGCATTTGCCCGTTGCCCAAAAAACCTAAAAGGCAATGCCTGAAATCTTAATTTAAAAATTTATACCATAGGATGTTTTTAAGGAGAAATTTTTATAAATATGTTTTGAACTTGCCTTTCACAACAAAGGGAATATAATATAAACTAATAGGAGAATTTCACTTGAAAAAAGTCGTGTTAAAAGATAGAAAAGGCAATATCATCGGTTACGGCGAAATGGCTGATGACAATACCTATATATGCGATTTAGCTTTTGAAAGGAGTAAAGTCCTTGATTGGCTTGAAAGCTACAGCTGGACTTGGGCAACGCATATCTTGAAATGTTTTTTGTTGCCAATACAGTTGATACTTGGTCTCACGAATTAGCGAATTATTTTAACAAATCGGCTGCCAAAATGCTCGTAGGTAATAAGTGGATTGACTGGAAATACGTTTATGAGTATCTTTGCACAGGTTATTACGGTAATGCTGATACTATGAAAAATCATTGCAAAGTATGGTAGAATGGTCTACAACGCAAAATGTAGATGCCGTAGATTGGAATAAGGCTTGGAATAGATACAAAGCATTTACGGATAAATTGAAACCTTATCAAAAAGATGGCATAGCTGAATCGGTTATGACAAATCTATTAACCACTATGGTAGCAGGAACAAGAGTATGAAGAAGGATTTCAAAATAATAAATGGTGTCGAAACTGAAATAAAACCCGTATCGATTATCGATATGGCTAATTATCACAGTTACCAGACAGGATTAAAGCAAATGTCTGGGCGGATATAAAGCGAGTATAATAATTACATTCTGTTTAAGATATTTTGCTTTTTTTCATTATATTCCGTTTCGGTTAGAATACCGTCGTCTTTCAGCTTTTTTAGTTTTAACAGTAAATCCGTATCGTTTTCTTTAGATATAACTGGAGTATCATCAAGGGCTTTTTTAGCGGCGGATACGAGAACTTCCCCGCCCTCCGTCAAAATATCGTTTCCCCTGTTTTTAATTATAGCGTCTTCGATGAGTTGAGTCCATGTCTTCCTATCGTTGACGACAAAAACATAATTTTTATTATATCTGTCGAATATTTCAATTTCATTTAATCCTTTAATTTGAACTCTTATTAACTGATTTAGATTTAAATCTAATTTATTTGCCGTACCGCCTACATTGAATTTATGCGCCTGAAATATAATTTTTGTTTTTGTCAATATAAGACTACCGCCTATGGCGTTCATATCGCTTTTATAAAAATTAGCCGCCCCGCCTTTTGAACTGCACCCCTAAAGTGGGACATGTAAGAAAAAACATGTTACACTAAAGGAGGTGCTTTTCTTTTATGGGAGAAAAGAAATGTAAGTACAGCGGAAAGCTGAAGCAGCTTGTTGTTGAGGATATCCTCAACAACAAGCTCGGTTATCATGAAGCTATGCGAAAATACTTTCCACATATACCTGATGATAAAGATTATCATTTCATTAAGAAATGGGTAAATCTCTATCTGAACGAAGGAGCGAAACGGCTGATGGAAGACGGACGAGGCAAACAATCAAAGGGGCGACCTAAAAACAAAAAGTTATTCTTCAAGACGCCCGAAGAAGAAATGGAATACTTAAGGGCGGAGAACGATTACTTAAAAAAAGCCATTGCCTTAGCGGAAAAGAAGCGGAAATTACAAGGCGGGAAAAAGCCCGGGTAATTTTTGAGCTAAGGCATGAACACAGGTTATCTCTGCTTATCCGCATAGCGGGATTATCGAGAAGCGCATATTACCGGTTGACTAAAGAAAAACCGGATAAGTATGCCGATCTAATGGAAATTATACGAAAAATCTTTGAAGAAAACAAAGGCCGATACGGTTATCGCAGGGTAATGCTTGCATTAAAAAATACAAGGGCTAATTCTAAACCACAAAACGGTTTTGCGGCTCATGAAAAAATTAGCATTAAAAGCTAAGGTCAGAAAGATAAAGTATAATTCGTATAAAGGCAATGTCGGTAAAGTTGCGGGCAATTTATTGAATAGAAATTTCACCGCCGTTTCTCCTGATGAGAAATGGGTAACGGACGTGACACAGTTTAACGTGTACGGCACGAAGCTTTACCTCTCACCAATATTAGACCTGTACAACAATGAGATAGTAGCGTATGATGTCAGCGATAGACCTACTTTCAGTCAAACATTGCAAATGTTGGAAAAAGCTTTTAAAGAAAGACCTGCCGCAAAACCGTTAATACATTCCGACCAAGGTTGGCAATATCAGATGCAAGCGTATCGATCACTACTTGCCGAAAAAGGCGCGACGCAAAGTATGTCGAGGAAAGCGACCTGTTTAGATAACGCGCCGATGGAAAGCTTCTTCGGACGACTGAAACAAGAGATGTTTTATGGGCAAAGGTTTAAAAGCATAAACCATTTTTTTGAAGAACTGACAGCATACATTGACTATTACAACAACAAAAGAATTACCGCCAAATTAAAAGGATTGTCTCCGGCAGAAAACGCATTAGCATCTTCTTTTCTTGCAGTAATCAAAATACTGTCGCTAGAGACAAGAAATATTTCAAATGGATTTTCCATATAAGCCCGAATTAGGACTAATGAATTGCTCAATAGTATCAAAAAACTGTCTAATACATTCAATATCATACTTTTCCACAAACTGACTAAACCCAAGTAAATCAATAAATGCAACACACTTCTCCTTCATAATAATCTCCTTAAAATTTCTCTTTAGTATGACAATTTGACAAACTAATTACCTATAATAATAAATGTAGGAATGCTTTCTCCATTATCTTTTGATTTACCTAAATATTTTAATTTTGAATGATGAGGCATTAAAATTTCATATTCAGGGAAATCCGAATTTGCTTCAGATATGTATATACCTTTTGTTTTTATGCCCATAACCTCCGCCATAATGGTTGGGCAATAATGTAGTGCTTAGAAATTGTCTTATTTCATCACCACGTTTGTTTAAATAAGAATATTCATCTTCACAACTAAATCGATAAACAATAATATCATCTTTTAGAACATTAGACCTTATAAGGTTTTGAAGTTCTTCAATTTTTTTGTAATATTATTAAATTTGCTTTTATTAAGTTCAGTAAAATAAATTTGTTTTACTGTAGCGGAATATGTTTTATCAGAGAATAGTCTTTTTATAAAACAATCGTAATCATAATTTTTATCACTTTCGTTTAACAAAATATTATTATATATAATATAACCAAGTCCTTTATAGAGGCTTATATCTGTTGGATTTGTTTGGGAAAGGAAATACCTGTTTAGTTTTTCAAGAAAAGGTTTATTATAACAACAATCTACCCACTTTTTAACATCTTGTGGGGAAATAAATTCTTTAAAGTTCTTTGGTGTTTCAAATCTTTTAAATACCATGCAATTATTTTATCATTTTATTGTTAATTTTTTAAGATTTTAGTCCTTTTTAATCTATTTTATTGTAGGTTTGTCAATGATGTTGTACAAATTGATAGGTAATTCCCTTTTATAGCTGATTATAAGCAGGATATGAAATTGTCGCTCTGTTTAAGGGTTTATTCTGAGATAAGAAAAAGATTGTAATATATTTACTAAAAACGCTAAAATTCTAATTTCACTTACAGTTTTTTCAGTTTTCGTCTTTCGATACCGCCCTCAACTTTTTTATACTTTAAACTATATTTTTTAATCTAATTAACACTTTAATAGATTTAATCTATTAAAGTGTCTTATCTATGCAAAATTTTGAGGGTTTATACCTTCTTCTACACACATATTCCATAATTTCAACCGTCCTTTCTCTCCAACCCATTTTTCTACTTCGTTTGGGATATGGGGAAGCAACTGTGCTGCCCGCAATAATAAATTGACCTTATTGTATTGATTACCAGCCAAAAATAATGGATAATCGGAATCCTTAGCATAAATCAACAGTTCCCACAAAGTTGTTGCTTTATCGTGTGGGCTAATTGTTATTTCTCCACGTTCACTCAAAAACTTATACAAAGGAGATTCATATATTGGGACTTTGCCTATCGTTGGTGCATAATCGGCAAGAGCCTCTGCCAATTTCTCAACTACACTCGGAAATCCAATATCTATACTGAGAGAAAAGATACCTGCTAAGCCTGCATGCCCTTTTCTAATTCAGCTTTTGTAACGTTCAACCAAATTGGAAAAACTTTCTTTTTTTCCTCAATGTAATGTCTTAAAAAAACATCCAACTCATAATTATTCCATCCCTTATCCAAATAGACCTTACTAATTAGTAAAATACATGACTTAGATTTATTCATGCCGTTTTCGATTGAATCTAACATTTTTTCCCCAATTTTTAATTCAACAGGGCATATCATATATTAAACCCTCGTGATTTCAACGCACCAACAAGCTCGGTTGCAAACTTTTCATCTTCGCCAGCATAAGAAACAAATGAATCATATTTTATCATTTTTACCTCTAATTAGAATAATAATACATTTAAGAAATTAAATTTAAAGGCATTCTCTTTGTGCATAATTAATTCTTTATTTTGCCAATAAACAAATTAATGTGCACCTTGATTTGTTTCGATAGAGTACAATAACGTTAGTTATATGTAGTCGTATATTATTAAGATTCTTTATACTATCAAGATCTCATATGCATGTCCATAAATGATACAAGGTAAATTCTTTGGGTTCAAACTCACGAATTTCAATGCTTTGAATATATTTACTTATAGCATTTAATTTAGAAGATTCTATAATTGTAGGGTAATTGTTTATTGAATTATGTTTATTAATACAAATATAATGTTTTCCTGCATCATATTGCTTTATGTATCCTATCATTGCACCACTTTTTTCGTTTCTGCCATAACCCCAATCATTTAAGATGAAACGTGAAACGCCTTTTTCAACATAATCTTTATCTTTTTCTTCTGTGGATAGACATTTGCATTCTATTGTAAAATAGCGTTGAGATTTTTCGGGAGTTGTCGCATTTTCATCATTAAAAACCCATAATAAATCTGGCTTTTTGCGAAGGCTTGTTTCATTTTCAGATACGCCTACCGCATAGATGGGCTGATTTTGGGTTTGGCGAACTATACTGCCAAAAGTTATTTTATCTCTTTTAAATTTAATAGTCAGCACTGTTTTATGTAAGGAATCTGTAATAGTATTCTCATCGTCTGTCGGAATGGCTACCTTGCTTAACTCGCCAAGTGCCTCTATTAAAAATGATAATATACCATTTTCCCAATGTGTCCATATATCAATCGAATAAAGGCTGGGTCTATTCATTGCCATTTACCTCTATAGATTGTTTATCAATTAATTTTAGCAAAATGGAATTCAGGTCTTTCACTGCTGCACCTGCAGACCAATTCCTATATTCATCTTTTTTAATAATTGCAATACAGTTTTCAGATATACCGACAAAAGACCCCTCAATGTAAATATCATCTGTTATAGCTTGTTTGCTCAATTTATTAAATTCCTGCAAAGCTACTTCCCAATCATGTTTGCTTTCATAATCAATATTGATAGGGTCGGTTAAATACTTAGTTAAAAATAATACAGCTATTATACCTTTTGAACGATAAATTCTCCATTCTAATTCGGCGCTAATATCTATTAAATATTTATTAAGAGATGATACAATTTTGCCTATATAACTGTAAATCAAATGTTCTTCAAGGTCTAAATTTTTTTCAATTCCAAAAAGTTTACCAGATATAATAGGCAATTCCTTAAGCGCAATGCTATTGGTTTTATTGTAAAATAAATCTAAGCCATACTCACACATATCCATTATCAGAGCTTTTTCGTCATCAGTCACTTGATACATTTCAAAAACAATTTTGTCAATATCATGTATTATAGCTTCATAGCTACGTTGATTTTTGTTAGCAGATGATTCTATGGTTATTTCTTCATAGGCTTTGATTTCATCCATTAATAAGCACAGTTTTTCGGAACGCTCATTTTTCTCAATATTTGGAATAGGGAATTGTTCAAGTTCTTCAAGTCTTATATCAAAATGCCACATACCCCAAACGCTTGAAGTCAAGAAAAAATAATATTTTGCAAGCGAAGACAATAAAATACTTCCTATCACTTTAGGTACCATAATATTTTGATTGTAAAACCTAATACAATGTATAGAATTGTTAAAACAAAATGGTTCAGTCTCAACTCTAACGACAAATTCTCCTCGGGGAGAAGATGGTCCTTTCTTAAAAATAATACGCTCACCCTCAAAAACATCAAAACTACTAAAATTTCTATGTAATTCATTTGGAGGTTCATTAATGAGATATTTTTGTATGTTTCCATAAGACGCAATTTTATTTAATGAAAGACAACGCATATCTTTTATTCTATCAATGCTTTCTGTCTCTCCCTTTCCAGGAGTAAATCCTTGCTTAATCAGCATAGATTCGGGTGAAAACGCATTGATTAATGTTGAATTTAGTTTAATTTTGTTTATTAAGGATAAATCGGCAAGTCCACCCCACCATAAAGTTTTCCAAGCATAATTGTATTCTGCTAATTGGCTTTGCTTAATAAAATGCATATCCGACCTGCCAAGTGTGATATATTGATTTTCTATGTTTTGTGAATTTTTCTTTACAGACCAATAAGAAACATAATTATTATTAGGAGTAGAATTAACAAATAATACAGACAAAAACGGCGCTATTGCTTTTTTAAAAAAAACATCTCTCGAATGTGCAAAGTTCACAATTTGTTTTATTGTTACTTGATTTAACCATCTAATTTTGAAATATTGACTCGGTGATTTTAAATTTGCAAATATATTTGTGGGAATTAATAAGCATATTACTCCATTGTCTTCAACCCAATTAATTGCACGCCAAATAAAAGCCTGTGAATATTGTTTATCTCCAAGTGGCAATTTATTTGTTTTACACCATTCAATAGCAGTATTGTCCGCCTCGCCCCATGGTGGATTTCCTACAACAAGATTTGCTTTTTGTTTGCCTATAAAATTTGTGGCTTCATCAGAAAAAGCATCATAACATAACAAAATATTAAAAGATGACACGATGTTTTTATCATGCTTTAGATTAGGAAGATATTTACCTTTCTTAATTTGCTCAAGAATACAAGGCGGCTCTTGAAAATCAAGAAATGCGACGTATAAGCTAAACGCAGCGACTCTTAACGCTTCATCTTTTAACTCAACACCACGAATTTGAGTTCTCAATATTTCCTTTAATATGTCATAAGATAAAACGCCATTATTTTTAATGATATTGTATCTAACAATTCGCTTAAATGATTCAACAAGAAAAATTCCCGAACCGCAACAGGGGTCAAGCACCTTAGGATTGCGCTCCAACGTTTCTACAGGTAAAGCTTGCTTAATTACAAATTCAACCAATGATAATGGAGTATAATGAGTTCCATTGCTGTCATTTTCTGTTTGTGTATGATAGAATTCCTCATACAAATTGCTCATTAATTCCATTGGAATGACATCGAACTTATATGACCAAAAAAACAAACGCATCTGCTCATCAAATTTTCCTTGAAGGAACTCTGAAATTTTTAACAGTTGTTCGGCTGTTACGATACTTTCCTCTATTTCATCAATGGGGAACATATCTCCGTTAAAATCTTGAGATAATTTTCTGTATAAAGCATATGTAAATTCTTTATTTCTTAAACATTTAATATAATTGTCATTAGCTGTAAAATATGAAGAAACACAGTCATCAAAAGGCGATAATAAAACCTTTTCCCATTCCTTGTTATATGATGCCAAAGTAGCGAAATAATCACTTGTGAGTATCCCTCTATCCTCTAAATATCTTATAAAAATTGAACGACCGATAATGGAATGAGCATATTTAATATTGTCCTTGTCAAGACCAAGCTTCTTAAGCTCAATCCGTATTTTCTTAATATCGTTTATTAATGTTTTATCTGCTCTGTATTGCTTACTATCGGATTTAAGTTTAGCTATTCCAGCTTCTATCTTATTTCTTGAAATATTTTGTAATTTTTCCAATATTTCGTTTGCTTTATATATTAATTCAATAGGTTTTGGGATAGCTCTTTTTCCGTTAAGAGTTACAATCGGTGCAGAAAAATCGTAAATTCTTAATTCACCATTCATTTCTAAAAAGAAATATTGGGGACGAGCCAAGTTCCATATATTGATGTATGCTTGTTCAATAGTATAATCTTCTATTATAGGAGAAGTACCAAAAATAATTGCTGGATTATCTTTAACAAAGAATATTGCGTCAATAGCGAAATTGGATAATTTCTTATTTATTCTTTGACAGGAATTAATCCATTCTCCTATATCAAGTTCACGATCTAGAGGCAAATTTTGACTTTGCAAATCAAACAAGTCACCCTTATTATATTCCAGCAATTCATATGCTTGAATCAATAAATTTTCCACAATATCGCCCCCTAAATTTTTTTGTATTTTTGTTGATTTGATGGTGTTTTTTGCAACGGAACTATTTTATTAGGGTTTGTATTCACATAATTTAAAAACAATGTTCCTAAAGTTAATCGATCACTAATCTTAATTCTATTCCACTCATATCCCTTAAACAACTCCTTAAGTAAAAATTCTTCTCCAGTATTAACATTGTTTATTTCATTTTGAGCAATGGTCAATAAATAATTAACATTATACATTTGAGGGACCTCTTTATTAACAATATTGTTTACATAATTGTATACAAATAATAGTGTTTTGTCAAGACAAAAACGAAGATTGTATAGTCTGTAATTATAAATTATTTAGAATAGGAATACTACTCTCAATAAGAGTCGATATCATGCTCTGAAATATATATATACTTATTCTTTCCATTATAAAATTAGAATAAATACATTTATCATTGCCTTCCTTCGCGGCTTTGTTGGCATTTCCTGTGGCTTTTCATAATATTCCTTGTAATGGTATAGGTATTCCCTCGACGCGCTTGCAATGGACTGTTTAATCATTATCAATTAGCCTATTACATTTTTATATATCTATTTGTTTTGATGCCTTAGTTATGTTTTTAAAAAATTACTTTTCTAAATATGCTATAAACTATACTATTATTTTTAATAGTATAGCTAATAATTTATCGATTTGCAATATAGCTAATTCATTATTAATTAACTAGTATAAAAATTGTAACATTGGTCATTTGGACTAGATTGGCTTCCTTCGTGGCTTTTCTGGCGGTTCCTGTGTAGTTTTATAATATTCTCTACCGTAATATAGGTTATTGCCATTATAGCTCAACTTTAACAGGGTCGGTCTGCCTATCCTTATAAGTTAAGGTAAGCAGCAGTAATTTTTTTATATTGACGGTATTTTCCTTAATTATATCCTTAAGCCTCAAATTACTTGCTATAAGGCTTGCCTTAGACTGACCGCGCTGAGTCGCTACCTTATCCTCAATTATCTCGCTCGTCTTAATATTGATATGTTTACCCTTACATAACCGTCTTACAACAATGGTTTCTTTACGGTTATTTAAGGCAAGGCTTTGTACCTCTAATTCATCTCTGATTTTTTGACCTTAACCCTATCGCTATCCCTTATGATACCTTTCCTTTTATCCATTTTACCTATCTCCTTTTTAACTTGCTAAGACTTGAAGTTACGTTTTTTATACAAGTTAATTGGATAGATGGTATTGGATAACGTTTATACATTTTTGTAAGAGCAAAAAGCCATCCCGAAAGCCATCTT
>AGTN01004511.1_pt1 | contig 24539 bp, 12 predicted proteins | sample 314218 | NCBI WGS metagenome assembly AGTN01 (sample SAMN02954264, study PRJNA73603) | bioreactor metagenome | biome: terrestrial; feature: non-aerated bioreactor; material: poplar woody material; isolation source: poplar biomass | place: USA | collected 2006-12 | reverse complement strand
AACTTGAGTGAAAATGATTTACCTGCTCATTTCATGACAATATCTATACAAGTTTGTAATCTATCATCCTAATTCATAACATTTCAGATTCTTCTAAAGAACTCAGTAATTCATTATTTCTACGCCAACAGGTTGCATAGGCATATGTTGTGGTATAGTAGCAACAATCATTCGAACTATTCCGTTAAGCTAAATGAGCAGAAGCCAAACTTGCTTATATTATGCCACTGTGAGTACTATTTCGACAAGTGAGAGCAAAGGTAAAACTTGTTTGGACTTTGCCGAATGAAGAAATAGTCTGTAAGAAATAGTCTAATGTAATTGAACCGAAAAATATGGTAAAACAAAAGTATGAAAAAGATTTCAGAGATTGGCAGCGATTATTAAAATAAACTATCAATACTTCGGTGAATAGTTAATTAAATAATTGAAATTCAATGATTTATATAATATAATTTAATATGAAAGCTAAGTGATTAATATTCAGGATTTTTATGGCTGATCAAAGACTATTAAAGACGTGAAAAGAACCAACATACTTAACCACTATAAAGGTATCTGTAGCGATGTTCTAAGTGAATTCACTCCGAAGTTAAGCAAAAGTTTTAACCCACATTGCAGAGATATTGGATTATTTCGAACATTCAGCCGGTATTATTATACGTTTTAAAAAATAGTATATTTTAAACATATTGCAAAAGTACAGGAGGAATATTTTTTACAATTGTAAAAAATGACATAAAAGCTGCGAAAAATGATATTTTGTGTTAAAGGTTGGTATTTTATTATTCTACTTCCATTGTCTTATGAGTATGAGTCAGACATGAAAGAATTCAGATTCCGATGTTATTTCTAAATCCCATTTTTCAATCGGTTGTTAGAAAATGAGCGTAAAACCCTTTTTCTGACAGCTTTACGATATCATTTGAGACTAATATCTGATTCCAATAAAGTCACCGGCCCTAATAATCCTGATTCCAATAAAGGCGAATCCTTGGTGTAGTAGCGATGTGTAGTGAAAGTGTACCTCTTGCCGGGGCGAGATGTTCCGTTGAGCAACCATTCGGGCCATTGTCCCTGTTGAATGCCATCATCCGGGAGATGCTCGTCACCGATAAGGCGATTTACCCACAAGTTTACCACTTCTATTTTCAGCTCATTTCCTTTGTTTTTTACGGCACTTGTTATGTCTACTTGCCAGGGAGCAGTCCAGACTATCCCCATATCTTTTTCATTCAGCCATACTCTGGCCATATTCTTTACATTCCCCAGATCGAGAAGGATATTTTTGGCATCGGTTTCAGGTTTATCAAACTGTTGAGAATATACAGCTGTTCCCGAATAGTACTTTATACCGTCATCAGTATGTTTCGACCAGTCGGTCAATTGGTCGAAAGTTACCCTTTCCGGGCCGCCCCAAGCGGGATCGAAAGAGACCTCCCAGGATGAGTCCAATGCTGCCAACACTTTCTTCTCCGGGAAATTCTTTTGTTTGGAAGGTGCGCTGCTTTTATCTTTGAAAACGATGAAATAACTCTGATACGGTTCCATAGGAATATCGACGAACGTTTGTTTTTCCCCGGTTGTATATTCGGGTAATTGCCGGATCGTACCGTCGATAGGATTCCATAATTCCGGTTGTTTATCTGTTATTCGGAATGAACAACGAGCTGTTAGTGATTCCGCAGCGCGGTTGGCGATAAAATACATGTCATAACCATCCATGGTGCGATGGGTGTATCGAACCGGTTGGGCAGACTCAAAATCACCGGGAATACCCATTGATGAAAGAACGTCTGCAGTGATATCATAAGGAGGATAGAGGTTATCGGTGCGGGTGTACATGTCGGCGCTCCAGATTACCTTACCATCGCCAAGTACACGACTTTCCTGTTTTTCGGGTGCATCAAACCCTCCCCATATTTCTGTAGCCAACTCCTTCACAGAGTGATCACAAGCCGGATAATTTACCAAGCCGGGCGATTTTTTCGGAGGAACTCCTACGATGGTGGCTCCTTCGTGGATTAAATCTCTGATTTTTTCCAACAGGGCGGGAGTCATTGTTTCAATCACCGGTAACACCAGGATACGATAAGACGCTCCACCGGGAAAAACAATGCAATTGTCCTCCACTGTTGCAGTATGTAAGAGAGTTGTCGGGCAAACGTCAAAATTGTACTCTTTGCGGTCCGGCAATTCGGGAAGTTCACCCGCAATCGCGGAGACAGGGGCACGGAATACATGGGGTGCACCTTCGGGGATAAGGTAGAGTATATCGGCTACGGTACGACCCTGCTGTAACAGAAATTGACAGCGCGACACGTAGCGGTGATACCCCTCTGCCATGGGCCACCAGGTCTGATTTCTGTCCCAGTGAACACCATAAGGACCCATGGTCATCCCCGGACGTAATCGGTCATCCAGTGCCTGGTGCTGGAAAGTATGATATACCAGGCGGTTTATTCCGGCGGCAAAGGCCCAATCGGTCTGATTTTTCATTGATCCGGGATGTTGGGTCCATCCGTCATCTTGTGAGGTGAATGCTTCGGCAGGCACCACCGGCTGACCGATAAGATGTGCTGCCGATGTTCCTTCCATAGCGCTGAAGGAGGTGTTAAAATTACGTTCGCTTACACTCCAAAACTCACACATGGGCATATCAGCTACCACAGCAAGCTCCATATCGGATGTGGGATTCATATCGTAAGGTTCAATGGAGAGCCCCATGCCATACCGGTTAGCAAACTGTTTTATGTGTCCCGCATGATTTTCCAATATCAATTCCTGAGATGTAAGTCGTACATCCCAGAGAAAACGTTCGCTAATTTCGCGACTTTCGACAATGAGGCCTGTATATGCCGGATAAAAAGGTTGCGGATCGTATCCCCGACGAAGGGTAAATTCTTCACGGAACCGTTTTGTCCAGTTCTGTGCACCCATTTCCCAACTATCCATATGAAACATCTTCAGCCCTCCGGGCAGGTTACGCTCTCTCTCTCCTATAAAACGTATCAGTTCTCCTGTAAACTTATCGAGGTGTGCATTTAAGGCAATGGTGTCGAATTTATCACTTTCTAATCCCACACCGGGTAATGGCGCCGGACGGGTAACCGCCCCGTTGTTGCGGCTGACGAAGCGCATAATAGTCCACTTTCCTTCAGGAACATCCCATGTCAGTGTTCCGTCAGCCTTCATTTTAGGGCTCAGATCGATAATCTGTTCTTTATGGATGATACTTGCGGGTGACGCTTCTTCCCAATTAACCGAGGTAGGTAGAAATTGCTTGACTCCGGACTGTGAACTGTAGGGTGCACGGTAGTATAAAGCTTTTTCATCGACATCATCAATCCTCTCATCAGACGAAGGTGTGGGAAAGGCCAAAACCACTACGTCTTCATAATAATCCTCCCACTGCTTTCTTACCCCGGGTGTAAATCCGCCTATGCCAAAAAAAGGTCGTCTCGGTTCCGGTACAGGTAATTGCATGTTTCTTGTCCCCGGACCTGTAACTTCTGTACTGCCGGCTACCAAATGTTGCATAGATGCAGGGGTTTTTACCCAGGGTCCTCCACTACCTGTCCATCCGGGCCCCACGCCAAGAGTAATAGTTATGCCCAATCGTTCACATTCCTCGACTGCATGTTTGAAAAGCTGTTTCCATTCGTCGGTCATGAAGTCAACTTTCCCGCGCGGAACGCCTACGTTAACCTCCAGATATACCAGATGTCCGATACCTGCTTTTTTCATTGACTCCAGGTCTTTGGTCATGGCATCTTTGGAAAGGTTGCCATCCATAAAGTACCAGTAGACTCCCGGAAGGGCAGAATCCGGCGGACTCAGGAATCCCTTTTCTAATTCGCTGAAGTCCCCGGGGCGGATACAAGAAGCAAAAATGAACAGGCTTACGATGATGTGCTGAATTAGTCGCATAACTGATTGTATTATATTTTTTCTGTTTTCGATATTGTTCCCGGAATATAATAACGGACATGCAAATAAGATACATTCTCTGTTTTTATTCCATATAAAACAGTTCTTCCAAGGGTACGGAGATGGGGGAATTATCCTCATTTACCTCCATTATATCCGCCATATAATTCCACCATTTTTGTACTATGGGATTTGTTCCTATTTCCTGCGAAGATTGTTCCCCATTTATTTTTTGAACTGCAAACAGAATATTTGTCTCTTTATCCCAGAATATAGAATAATCTCCCACACCGGTATCTAATAACAGCTTCTTCAATTCCGCCCAGATTGCCGAATGCCTCTTCTTGTACTCTTCTTCACATCCCGGTTTTAAAAACATTTTAAAAGCTACTCGTTGCATAATTTCGATGTTGTATCGCTGTTAATTGAATTCATCCTGTAAAATACTCTACGAAAAACAGCAGCGAAAACACTTAATACTGAACTTTATTGATAGTAACCGGGCCAAACAATCCGGACGGTTGTAATCGGCTTTGAGCATTATGCGGATTCACCAGGTACCACGTTTCGCGTTGGGCTTCCGGTAGATTTAAATCCCCGATAATCCGGTTCATCCAATTATTGACCACCGTAATATTCAGTTCATTGTCTCCTGTTTTCACAAGACGGGTAATATCGATCCTGTACGGGGGTGTCCAGGCACCTCCGGCGTACGCTCCATTCACGGTTACTTTTGCCATTGCAGTGAGGCTCCCTAAATCGATGATGACGTTTTCCCCCTCCTGCTTTTCGGGAAGAGTGAATTGAATAGTATAGATTGCTTCTCCGGAATAATATTTGATCTGATTGTCGGATGAAGTTGTCCAATCCTGCAGTGTTTCAAAAACAACCGGTTGTGCAAGACCTCTTCTTGAAGCGTCGAAAGTAACCGTCCATGGGCCATTCAATTCTTCCAATACCTCCGGTTGGGGATAATTGTCGGAAATTGCTGTTAACGAACCGAAGGATGCCGGGTTCCGGAAGACAATAAAAGCGCTTTCATAAGGAGCCAGTTTTATCGGGACCAGGGTCGATTCTTCCTTTTGCTCATAGGCAGGCAGGTCTCTTATCGATCCGGTTGTCGCGTCCCATAATTCGGGTTGCTTTCCCGTTACCCTGAATTCGGGATAAATTTCTTTCACTTCGTTTGCCTGATTCGACACAAAATAGATATCTATTCCGTCCATCTTTCTGTGTCCGTAATGAATGGAATTATCTTCCGGAAGCTTGCAGTCGGGAACCGTGTTGATGATTTCAAACACTTCTTCCATGGTAAGGCCGTTCATTATTTCTCCCTTTCCGTACTGCCGGTGTGTTCCATTCACTCCATCTACTTCTCCCCACAGTTCAGCAGCCATTTCACGAACCCGGTCGTCAGCCGCCGGTTGATTCTGGAGGCTCGGTGAACGATTGGGGGCTGGACCGAGAACCACGGCTCCGTCATTGACTAACTCTTTGATCTTCGCAAGCAGTTCCGGGCGCATTGTTTCCTGTTTAGGAAGTACAAGTACCTTGTATTGCGTGCCGTGCGGCAGTGTAAGTTTTCCCTCTTTCACTCTCATATCCCTTAGAATAACCTCGGCATTTATATAGTCGAACTGGTATCCTACGGGCAGATGCGGATCCGTTACCCCCGTCATTTTAGGAGCGTCTTCCCCAATAAAATATGCTACATCGGCAACATTCAGTCCTTGTTGAAGCATGAAATTGGCTCTTTTCAGATATTGCGTAAAGATATCCAGATGCGGAAACCATATATTCTTCCGGTCAAATTCGTTTCCAAACCATGCGTTTACTCCGGGATTTTTGTCCTCGTAAGGCTGCATGATATATACGTGTAATAACGTACTATTGATTCCTTCGGCAAAGAAACGATCAGTGCGTTGTTTCATCATGGCCGGGTAACGTGAATAGGCCGGTCCCCCCGATGTGTTTGATTCTGCCGAGATTTTGGTTTTTCCGTATATGTGTCCGGCTGAAGAGGCTGCACGATTTTCGATGTCACCTAATTCTCCCTCGCTCCAGAATTCACCTCCGACTTCATCGGATTGTCCGCCGTACATAAGGAACTCACCGGGAAAACCCCAATGTCCGTAATTCTCCAACCAGGTCGTGAGGCCATGTTTATGACTGACATCCCTTAATCCTCCTACATAATCGTACGCCACCTTATCGGCGACCATTCGTCTCATGTCCCATAGAAAACGGTCGGACTCCAATTGACTGTTTACGACAAATCCTTTGTACACAGGGAGGTATAGAAGAGGGTCGTACCCATATTTCTCCTGGAACTCTGTCAGAAAACCATCTGTGAAATTTTGTCCACCCGTCTCATAACTATCCTGTACTACCACTTTGAACGTCTTTCTGTCGGCTTCGGGAATCCTTCTTAGGATCTCTCCGATAAATCTGTCAAAGTGTTCCGCAACCCATTTTTTACTCATTTTGTCTACCTCCAGGCCGGTTGCTTCGGGTGAAGCCGGACCATTCGTCACTTGTGTGGGCGTCATTCCCATGCGCAAAATGGTCCATTCTCCCTCAGGCACATCCCAGGTTAACACACCTTCAGGTGACAGATGTTGAGAAATGTCAAGGATACTGTTTCCCTGGACAATCAGATTCTCATCATCTGTTTCCGGTTGTTCGGGCCACATATATGCATCCCAATAGGGGAGTGGGGTGGGGTGCATTTTTGCCAGTGTTTTTTCGCTGAACCTTTCCACGCGCGGAATGGTGCTTAACCGAACCTCTGCCAGTCCGGCCCGGGGATGGACGTTGTTCAACGTCAGCCTGTATTCGGTTGCGGTTGTCGCGGGAAATGAAACGGCTACCGGGGCATAGGGCTCAAATCCTACATTCAAAGCTGTATTCGACCGGTTTATGATAAACTCGGAGACGGTTTTAAATTCGCCGTTATCCTGCTTTGCCTGTAAAACAGCCTGTGCTGAAAGCGGTGTTTCCATAATCTGAACGGTGAGGCTTCTCGCTGTAAAGGGCTCTTCTGTTTTAAATGTGATGTGGAAGTCACCTTCACCCGGAAAACGGATTCCTGTAGAATTGTCCCCATCCGTGATGGCCGAAAGACCGGACACGTAAGGAATGGATTGGAGAGATGCGTTTTGATGACTCAATACCATATTGCCGTTTTTCACCGATGGAAAGGCAATCACTTTTACATCCTGGAATGATTCGGCAGGTTGTACGAGTTGTTGCTCTGTTTTCCGCGGCCCCTGCACGGTAATCTCCGATGAGGTGAGGTATCTCATGGACTCTTCGGGTTTGATCCACGGCCCTCCTGACTGGCTCCAGCCGGGAGAATTGAAGATGCCTATTTCGATGTCCAATTCTGTGGCTGTTTTCAACGCCAGGTGCAGGATCTCCCACCACTCGTCACTGAACATTTTTACCTTGCCGTAAGGCAGATCCGATATGCCGATGTTTCCGATAAACGCTCGGTTTATTCCTGCTTCTTTCATGGCATGCAGATCTTTTACAACGCCTTCTTTGGAAATATTATCGGAGATCCAGTACCAATAAACGCTGGTTTGAATGGAGTCAGGAGGGGTAACGAACCCGCTTTCCAATGCACTCGATAATTGTTCGGATATTTTATTTGAAGATTGCGAACAAGAAAGGCCTGTCATTAAAAATGCCGCTGCTAATACATAGTGGATGTGGTGTTTCATTTTCCTGATTTTATTGTTTTGTGGAATATACGAAGTTAAAACGTCCTCCGGGAGCTGAGTCTCCGTTCAAATACCAATCCATGGGGGCACTGTCGTCCTGCATGTTGTCCGACCATTTGAATTCGATATTGAGCTCTTGCGTATCTACTTCTACTGCCGATGCCGGAATAGTGTACATCAATTTTTTTCCTTTCACTTCGGACGAAATGATAGAGATGGTCTTCCATTGATTATTGGTGTATTTCTGTAATTGTTTGCCCCCTTCAATGCGGTAGTTATATCCATACCAGCCGGTTTCGTGATTTCTGTCGGTATTAATAAATAATCTCATCCAGTTATTCCCTCTGTTTTCGGTAATATTGTCCACCGTTTCGGCATAAAAATAGAGGTTTTCGCTGTCTCTTGCAACTTTCGTTAGGTAAAAATCATTTCTGCCTGTGGTGTTTACATAGACTTTCTTTGGATTCGATTCTGCTCCGGGGTGATCCCTATGCTCTGTGTCGTTTATATAATCTATGTAGACAGGTTTTACCTCTTTCCAATCGTCAAAATTGAGGATGCTTTTAGGTTCACTTGCCGGAGGCTGCACATTCATTCCTTTGTATCTGCGGATGTTCGACACTAACTGCATATAATAATTATCCTTTAATCCGGCAGTATATGTCGGTTCAATATCCCTGCTGTATTCGGGATCGGCCTGATCGACGAAGTAGGAGTGTTCCGGATTTCCGTCTTGGCTGCTCCATCTGCCCGCAATCCATTCGTTCCAACCTGTTACGAAAACAAAAGGAAGATCCTGTTCCAACGCGTAATCCCATTGTTCCTGGAAGTTATACCCGTAACGGATATCGGTATCCGGATTTCCATGTGAACCGTTCCGGTAACTTCTTCCCCAGTTATCCATGTTGCCGTAAAAGGCGGAACCTCCCATTCCTGCGGACGGATTGGGGTGTTGAGCCACTGAGACATTGATGATCTCCCGTTCACCTTTGTAATTTTTATATACGCTCTGGGGGCGATTAAAATCGATCCACGGCCATCCGTTTTGTTGCTCCGCTTCATTCGGCCATTGGGATTCCCTAAAAGTAAAGAACGACTCGTACTCTGCTCCCTTCGCTTCTTTTGTTCTACCCAGTATAAGTGGTTTCCCTTCCAGATAATACCAGGTTGAAGGATAGTAGTACGATGCTCCTGCTTTGTAGAAAGCGTCGTAAATATGTTGCATCGTATTTCCTGATGCGGTATTTGTGTAATAAACAATTGTAGGAGGTTTTTTCCTTGATCTTGTAGTACTTTGATAGCCTTCATCAACGCGACAGATTGTTTTTCATAAATGATCGTATTGGTAGCGTCCAGCACTAAAAAATCGACACCTGCATCTGTTAATAACTGCATGCTTCTGACGTGTACCCAGTAATCATCCCCACTATAATAGCCATACAGAGGTTCTCCCCAGAAATAATAAGATCCTAAGTTTACAGACCCCCAATTTGGGTGATCCCTATCTTCAAGTACTTCGGGGTGTTGGGGAATTATTTTGCTCAGATCCCATTGAATTTCAGATGTTTTTGAAGCGTTATCTCCCTGCCACAGGAAATAGAACATGGCAACCTGCCGGTCTTCCCTTAAATTTCCTACTTCTTTGTTGTCCGGCAGTACGCGTCCTAATTCATCCGTACCCGCCAAGGGTTGTAAAAATTGTGTCTCCTCTATTGTTGGTTTTTCATTACCTGTGAACTCCTCAATCGCACCGACGTTCCTGTCTTTGCAGGATGAGCCGGTTAGAAGCAGAGAAACAGAAAGTGTTAAGAAAAAGTGAAAAAATTTCATATGATTAAAACTATTTATTTTCAATCCATTGTTCTAAAAACATTTTTCACCGCATCCAGATACCGGTATTCCCAGATAGTGTCGGGCTCTAAGTAGCTACCTTCCGACCATTCGTTCCATGCGTTAATTGTAATGATTTTGGGTTCGATATTGTTATTGTCAATATGTTCTTTGGCTTTTATGAGGTATTTCTCGAATTTCTGCGGAGTTGAATTATTGATATAGCCTGCCTTAAAAAAATTGAACCTTGGATTGGCATCCCAGCTTATGGTTACATTCGGAAAATAGGTCATGGTGAAATCGTTATGGAATTTTTCCCACATATCTGTCGAGGCATCGCCCCAAATTTCATAGTCTCCGTCCGGGTTTTGAAGATGTGCCCAGCAATAATTGGTTAAGCTTTTAAACCCGAAATAATCGAGCACTTCATTCTGGCTTTTAATGGTGTCCCCGGGAACACCTTCTATGGTATTGGGCAGGGCTTCCCATAAAATGCTTTGCAGATGCAATCCGGGGAATCCGGCCTCAACGGTTTTCCGTTTAAAATAATCCAATGCCTCTTTTGTTTGTTCGGCTCCTCCCAACCCGTTGATAAGCGTATTTAATTCATAGATACAAAAAACCGGCTCGTTGTTTATTTTGTAATAGGAGGGATCTTTGAAGTATTGGTTTATCACCCTGTCTACAATAATGTTAAACTGTTCCCTGTCTACTTCTCCGTCCCACATGACGGAATCTATTTTAGGATTATCCACATCCCAGTAAGTGGTTGCGTCGTGATTAGCCCACATCAGGTAAAAATCCATGCGACCGTTATTAGCTTTTAGGAACCCATCGTTTATACAACTTTCTAAAAACGGTTCTCCTTCAAACCAGTACCAGTCGAATATGAATGTATTTACACCGTACGATATCGCCGTCTCTATTTTCTTATTCATGTCTTCGGGGTCAGCTTCGTCCAGATAGCCCCATAAGGGTATCTTGGGTTGCTGATGCCCTTCTTCTTTGGGCACGGCATTGTATATAATTTCCCATTCTCCCTGCTTTTCGGGAAAGAGAAACTCCGCGCGGGGTTCATAGTGGTATGCCGGCCAATAGAAGGCTGCTATGGTGTATTCCGGCTCTTGTACGTTTTTGTTCTTAGAACTGTTCGTGCATGCCGGGAACAAAAAAACTACCATGCAAAATAATGCGGTAAAAATATTTTTTTGGAATTCATTTGTATATAAGTAGGTATTAATTATCAATCATGTTTCTTTCCAGCTAACGTTAAAATTTCTCTGTATCGTTTTATCTTGGCGTCATTTGTTTTCTGCCGATATCACCCGGTATTGATGCATTATTGAAGGGAGAAAGATGTCCCTTTCCAGCACATAATACAAAAATAAGCGTATCCTATTTTTCACCTCCTTAACGAATGACATAAAAACTGTGTTTTTTGACATTTTATGCGGTATTCGGTAAACCAATAAAGTAGCCATCAGTATGGTGAGAGGAATAATTATTATTTTTTCACCTCATCGTTAACAACCATTTATTACATCAAAATGTTATGCTTGTTTCATATGTATAGCATTTGGGTTAGTTTAAATCATTTTTTGAACGTTGATTGGCTATAACAAAAATATATGATTCGTACCTGAAAATATATTTAATTCCAATCGGTAAGCATCCGTTACCTGATTGCTTACCGATCGGAATAATTTATTGTCCTGGCTTGAATAATACCGGCCGGGCGAAATCGCTGTTCATGTTTTGGGGGAGTTGGTAAACATTTCCTTTCCGGTCGCAGAAATATAATCTGGATTCAGAAGGCTGACGCCCGTGGCCATCCGCCCAGAAAGCATAGAAATCAGGATGTACGGGGATCGGACGTCGGGCATAAGTATGATTATATTTACTTTCTTTAGTCAATACTTTCAACTTCTTCCATGTTTTTCCCTGGTTTTTACTCTCCCATAGCTCCATTTCCCCGCCGGTATTATAGGGCTGAGGCCCCATGGCAGTGGGGGCGACTACCCTCCACCTCCCGTTTTTCTCTATATAAACGGATCCGGCATCGTAGTTGTTTCCGGCAGGAGTGAACGGATTAATTACCCATTTTTTTCCTGACCACCAGGCAGTATGCCACATTCGCGGCCCGTCATCAGTACCGGGCATCGGACCTTTACTCGTAATATAAAGGATAACAGGACGTCCTTTCCGGTCGAAGTGTAGATCAGCGATATATACGTTGCGTTCTTCCATGTCGTAGTCATGTACCAATGCTTTATTGGAAACTTCCGTAAGGGGTACCTCGATGGCCGAACCATCTGCGGTGGTCCAGGTCTTTCCGAAATCATCCGACTGCAAATAATAGAGGTTGGTACGGAAGTCCAAACCGCCTCTGACTTTCCGGTCAGGATGGTAGTTAAAGGAGGTGCCGATCCGCTTCCCCTGATTGCCGCTGGTCTGGTATTGTCCCTGGTGCAGCAAAGACAAATCTTTCCATTCCGACCATTCTACTCCGTCTTTACTGGTCATCCATCCGATTACCCGTCCCCCGACTTTTTCGTAATGGGTGAACAAGCCTGTAAACCCTTCTTCTTCTTCTTCTTCTTGCGAATAATACATTTGCAGGTAGGAAAAGTTGTCCAACGGAACTTTTTCCCCGTTCACGATCTTTGTAGCCGGTACCCGTACAAATTCCGTAATATCATAAGGTGCTTTGCTTTTATGAATAAACGAAGGGCGACCGGTTCCGTGTGAAGTAGAGAAAATCCAGATATAACCGTCTTTGTCTACCTGCATTACAGGGTTATCATGCGCATCGTTTGTAGCCTTATCCAACAAGATTGTCGGGCGCGGCACTTGTCCTGTTTTATGATCGAAATAAGACACCATGTGCAACAGGGTTTTCCCGGTTTCATCCGTCCCGCCGTAGCAGAAAAAAGTCTTATCCACAGCTTTCGCATAAACGGAGAATGGATAATGGTTTGTTGGGTAAGTTCCCAATCCACCGCTGTATTTATAACGATACTCGTTCTTGACCGGTCCGGATTGCCCGGCGCCTGCAATATGATACCAGATACCCCGGTATCCGTCCGCCTGCTGATTGATTAATTTTGCTTTACCGTAAATATCCGTCTGTGCCGTAATTGAGCTGACCCCCAGGATCAGCCCTATAAATAAGATATATTTTTTTAAATTCATTCTGTTTATTGATTTTATTATTTTAATATGGATTTCCAGTCAGAAGTTAAATAGGCAACTGTAACCTGTTTCAACAATTCCGCATTGTTATTCCTGAGACAGTGATCCTGCAAATCTTTAAAAATGGAGTATTGCAGCCAATATCCGTTGTGATATTTATCCCTCGCCGAAGCGGCCTGTTTCAATTTGGCATACCAATTCGTATTAATTCCCTTTTGCTCGGCAACAGCAACCGCATCATGCGCCTGTTCCCATAGGTTGGTCGCCATCGTGTCTTTCAGTTTCCGGTAATCTTCATACTGAAAAACGCCCGGATCGAACAACTCACAGCGGTCGTCTATGCCCAGTTCGATCAGGCTGACGGTTTCCTCGAACTGGTGATCTCCATCCATATCGTATTCGATAAGGTCGATAAACCCATTTTCGTCGGTATCGGTGTATTTAACCGTTGAAAAGACTTTCGGTTCTCCGGGTTTCCATGTACGGTTATACCCTTGGTAATACTTGGCTTGTTGATCAATCCGCCAACAGCCCCATTCTGCTCCGTACAAGTGTAACCGGCCGTCAAACTTACTGATATAGAGTTTGCCCCCACCGGAGTTGTCCAGATCCCATTCACCCCGATCGCCGGATGAATCCGATTGGGGATGATTGTCGATGCCTCCCTTGTTGTGACCTATTTTAAATGGATCCATCGGATCCAGAAATTCTACTCTTTCCCAACGGTGGCAGTCATCATCTTCATCATACACAAAGTAGACTTTATTCCATTTCCCTTTTTGGAAAATCAGATCCACTGCATTGTCATGCCCCGGATAGATCAGTTCGTCAAGGTGTCTCCACCGGGGATCGATAAAAAAGCTATCGGCCGCGGCAAGTCCTTTGATATTTGCGATCGAATGAACCTGGTCGGTGTAATCAAAACCTTCGCCTCGAAAGCCCAATGTGAAATCAAAGTCGAACTCGTGACCGGTACCGTTGTCGTTATCCAGATCGACCGAAATCGATACCCAGTCCATGTTGCCGGAGAAATACATCGTCTCCTGGTTTTCGGCTTTGGTGGAATCGTTAAAATAACGCGGTGAGTCGACCAATCTGATGGCCATCTCTGAAAGGCCGTCCGCATCTTCATCGTAAAACAGGAAAGGATTTTCCCAGTTATACCGTAAATCCTGCATCCGGTTGGTGGCGGCATGCACTTTCAAAAACAGGCTTTGTCCGCTGTAGTCTTCTATGAAGTCGGAGGTGCCGCTGAATTCCCAGGCTTTCAACTGGAAGGTGTTCCAGTCGATATAGTTGAATACCTGGTCTCCGTCAGTATCCAGCACCCACATGTAATGTCCGTGCGGCCACACTTTTTCATGCTCTGTTTCCGGGTATTCCACAATTACCTGCATATCGGCTATGCCGTCAAGATTATTGTCTCCCCAATCGATGATCAGATCTCCCAAACCGCCATAGATCCCGTCTTTATTCCGGTCGATCAAAAGACAATCACTGTCTGTATCTCCTTCCGGATCGCCGTATTGCATATCATCGTCATCGTCGATCCACAGGATAGGAGTATGGTGAATCGTCATACTTTTAATCGCGTCAGGATCTCCGTCGCCGTCAAAGTTGATATATTCGACCTGGTAACCTGGAGGTGGGGGTGGAAGCCGGTAAGGTATAATCGGAAGATTTTGGTTCCAATAACCGTTTCCTTGTCCGAAAACAAACAACGGAACGATCATGAAGATCATGAATAATGCTTTCTTCATATCGAGATTATCTTTTTGGCAATTTGATTACCTCACTGCCGGCAAGCAGGAATGCTCCCGTTCCGTATACCTCCCAACTGTCTTCCGAGAAATTCTTCTGCGGATCTCCGCCTATCGGCTGTACCCAACCTACGCGGCCTTCCTCATTTACGCAGCCGGACAAACTTACCCAGGCTTTTTTTACCGCAGGTAAATATTTCTTTTTGTCCAGTAATTTATTGTTGATACCCCATGCGAGTGCGTAGCAAAAGAATCCTGAGCCGCTTACTTCTCCTCCGGGATAAGATTCGGGATCAAGTAAACTGGCCCTCCACAACCCATCTTCCTGCTGAAGTTCGACAATCCGATCGGCCATGTCTTTATATATCTTCTCATAGAAAGGGCGTTGCGGATAATCGGAGGGTAAATCTTGGAGGATACGCACCAAGCCACCCATTACCCAGCCATTGCCCCGTGACCAGAAAATCCGCTGCCCGTTAACCTCTTTGCGACCGGATCCATCGGGGTTAAGCACATACCTTACATCTCTGGCAAAAAGGCGTTCGTCCTGGTTGTATAAAAGTTCATAACACTCTTTGAAATACCGGTCATTATGAGTCAGGTATTCATAGTTCCCGGTAGCTTTCCATAGTTTTGTCATTACCGGTGGACCCATAAACAGCGCATCACACCACCACCATTTAATGATGTCAACCTTATCTCTCGACGGATAGGGATTTGCCATGAAAAGACTGATGGTATCGATGGTAGGTTGGATCATCTCCTGTTTTTTCTCTATGCGGTAAAGATCGATATATGTCTGGCAGATGGCCACATCGTCGGCATGATAATACCGTCTGTAAGGTTGCCATTGAGTCTTATTTCCCAATTCCATCAAAGCATTATAAATGTTTTCCGACTTTGTGGTTTCCCAGGTAGCAAATACACCGGCATAAAAAGCCCCGTTAGTCCAATCTTTTATATTGTGCTTCGGGTTTTTTAACTGCCAGTCTGCAGCCTTAATCATTATTGACTCAATGTAATTGTCACTGAAAAAGGCAGCCTGCGATTTATTGCTCGAAACTCTATTTGCAGTACAAGCATAAACGAAACTTAAAACACAAATAAATAATAATAAACGATTTATTCTTTTACCCATAATAATTAAATTGTAATGTTGAAATATTGATTTTTAGTGATAAGTTGTCTTTGTTGTATCTTTACATTTGTATTATTGGTATGGGGTTCTCGCAACATCTTTCTCAAGAAATTTATCGAAACGATAGGGCTCCCCAGCTATGCTCATAATCCTTTTGACTATAAGTTCCCGGCTGATTGCATTGAAGTAGTTAATTCCATTCACCATACTGCTGGTTTCCTCACTCCGGTATATTCCGGATCTGTAACCATATGCTCCTTCGTACATGTTGGGACGAATGTAACCGGGCCTGTTGATGAAATGTGCCCATCTCACTTGGTTGGGGTCGTTGGTTAAGTCAACGTTCAACAACCTTCCTTCTTCCCATGCTGCCCGTAACTGATTCTCTTCCGAAGCGGATAAGGAGCCGGTAGCAGTACTGGTCTCATCAGCGAGTAACCCGAAAGAAAATCCTCCGCCCTGACGGATGACCACATCGGTAAAATCGGTATATGTTCCGGGAGAAGAATTTCTATATACCGGAACCAAGGCGATACTCCTGCGATCGTTGGTTACATGGGATGCCCCTCCCAGGCGCTTCTTATTTAAAATGACGACCGTTGCCATATTCGATAAAGCTGTATCATCCACTCCGGGTATGTTCTTTACATATGGGTACACGTTTTCGGGTTTGCATGTTATTGTATTTCCGTTGAAATTGGATTCAAAAACAGTGTTTAGCCTAATCGATTTATCAGACTCGGAAATTCCATTGTCATCCGAATAAGCGGCCACTTTCCACACTTCAAAATATTCCCGGTAGGACTTATACGGTTCCACTGAGAAAAAGACCTCTACCGCTTCCTCTATATATCTGTCAAATAAACCGTTATAACTATAGTCGCTCTGTTGAAATCCATCTCCCGTAAAAGCGATGCGAACCGGATTCAACCCTGTGGTATGGCTTTGCAGGCGAACGGCTTCGCCATCGGCATACAGCGTTTTTTCTCCTGTTGTAAAATGCCGGATTGTACTCCGGCGGGTTTCTCCTCCTTTTGTTGCCGACACTCTCCAATAATAATGGGTATTAGGGCTCAATATATTTTTGGGGATCAACGTTCCCTTGTCAACCGCCGGAACAGAGGTCCAATTGGACTGATCGGTAGAATACTCGATCCTGTATGCGCCATCCGGTAACAGAACCGAATTATGCCATCGAAACTCCGGAGCGCAACTGACACCCGTCATTCCGTCCTCTGGGTACACTTGTAGAGGATCGGTAGGAGTATATTCCGTTTGTGTCACGGAATAAAATAGATCGGGTGACAATTCACTGGGCCGATACACACTCCGGTGCGTGAATTCCTCTCCCGCATAATCAACAATCACCACTTCCGGTACATCCCCCGGGAGCGTAATGATTTTTTCTTCCTGATCAATGGAAGATGTATAAATGATTTCTTCATGAAGATATTCCTCTACACCTTCCATAGAGCGGAGTTTAATCGTGGCTACAGAGTTCTCTAACCCGATACTATTGATATTCCGGAGTGATAGCCTTTGTTCATATACTTCTCCAAGAGCTTTTCCCAGCACCTCCACTTTCATGGAGTGATTACCTGCATTATCATAAGTATAAAAATTAAGGGTATAGTTCCCTTCGCTTAACCCTTCAATCAGAAGAGTTGTATCCTGACCGGATGTAACAGGCATTTCGAGGCTTTCCTTGTCATCCGACCAGAAAACTTTCACTTTTGTCACACGCGGATCGGTGATCGGCTCCCAGGTAACAAGTATACGATTCCTGCCGGGATATGTCCTGACCGAATCCAGCTTTGCATTATAGATGATCGGGCCGCTTTCCAAAAAATCAGCATATGTCTTATCCATTTTGTCGCAAGACCCCATAATTCCTAAAAGGATAAAGATAACAACTTTAATTAATTTAATGAAAGGGTTGTGAACATAAGGATGATAATTATATATTTTTTTCATTTAATCTTATTTTTAAGTCGATATTTCAATAAAATTTAAACTAATAATCCGATAGAGATTAATTATTTCCTCCATTGTTTACCGGACTTCCATAGAACTGCAACTCGGAGCATGACCAATAATTTTGGTTCCCCCAGGTAGAGAAGACCTTGTAACGGATATATCGATAAGCAGGAGTGTCTTCCGGAATGTCAAAACTTTCTCCTGTATGAGCGGTTTGCCGATCCTCCTCCGTACTGTACGAATTGCCGGGAGTGGTATTCCCTGAGGGTCTTACGGATTCATAGGCGTCAATTAAATTCCAGGTTTCATAGGAACCATCCGGCGAAGGATTATTGCTTCCCCATAATTCAAATGTTTTAGGATGCGTGAAATTATATAACTGATCATAAGCTATAGATGCCCTGCTCTGTCTTTGCCACCAAACAACTCTGCTGAGTTGATAGGGTTTCCCGAGATCAATGGATATACTGCTTGGTAAACCGGAGTATTGTAATCCTGTTATCGGGTTCTGAAAGAAGAAATAAGCCCCTGATGAGGGAAACGGAGCAGTGGTGTAGCCATCCCACATAGTTTCCACATTGCCTGCCCCGGGAGCTCCCGAGTGATATACATTGAGTCCTGCGAGGGGATATTCATAGGTGATATCTGACGGCAGGGGATGACTCTTTATCAAACTTAAGTCAGCCAATGCTTCAAACAGCGGAGTAGCGGTAATCCGTAAAGTATCCGAAATATTTTGCCAGCGGTCGCGGCATACAATACCGAAGGTCTGTTCAACAGCTTCCAGTCCGCGAACATAAAAAGTTCCGCTTTCGAGATTAGTATAAAGTGTTTGGTATTCTACCCATTTGTCCGTATTGTCTTTACCCAGGAAAGCAATTTGCAGATAAGATTTTGTGGGATTCTGATAAATGGCTTTTACTCCTCCGAAGATCGGACTGACCTCAAGATCTTCGGCAACAGCCTTAAAAGGGGGAGTGGTAGGGGAAACGGTTATATTTACCGGTTCGGATCGAATCTCCGAAAAACTTACGCTGTAGAGTGACACCGCATAGTCTTTGGCCTCGGTAAATCCTTCCAAAGTGAGAGTCCTGGTATAAAATGAACCTTTGGTTTTAATTATCCTGCCATTAATTTCAAATACCGCTTCAACATAATTGATATTCTCATCTTGCGGCACCTGATATTCAATAATTGCCGCCCCGCTGATATTTTCGATCGTGGTAACCGTAACCGGTTGGGGAATCGCTTTACTATCTCCTATCGGATTGTTAAGGTCGGCCCTGCCGTCACATGACACTACCGTGAACATGATCATCAGAAAGACAACCGCGATCGGGAGTCGTTTCATGATGTGAATATTTCTGTGAAAAAAATTATAGTGCATATCGTTTTCTTTATTAGTATCCATAATTCTGAACCAGATTTTCATTTTTTTGCATTTCCGTGGTGGAAATAGGCCAAAAATAATCTTTCATATTAAATAAAGGTTGCATTATTGTAACCGGAACATAATATGTTTCTGCAGTCCTTCCGTAAACATACCAGCCGGTAATAGGTTGATTCAACACGTCGTATGCTGTTTTCCATCGCCTCAGATCCCAATACCCCTTACCCTCAAAAGCCAGTTCGATCGTTCGTTCTCTTTGAATGATTTCACGACGTCCTGCCTGAGTCGAAGGTTTTTCAGGATTGCGTGAATAGATGCTCCAGCTCCATTCCACTCCATTCAATCCGGCGCGTTCCCTGACCCTGTCCACGTACTCCAACACATCTTCCTTTGCTCCGCCGGCTTCATTCAATGCCTCGGCATACAGGAGATAGAGATCGGCCATCCTCATCACAGGCCATGCATAGGGTTTTGCCGATGCAGATGTTCCTGCGACGACACTCTGGTAATGGTTCAGTTTTTTTGCCGAATATCCGGTAAGATTATGTCCGTTCAGATAGATACTCCCGGCCCCGTCACTCAGTTTCATCTTGGCATAGAGCGGATTCTCCTCATCCAGAAAAGATGAACCGAACCATACGTTCCCATCGAATACCATGCTGGCATAGAACCGTGGCTCGCGGTCGAAGTTAAGTCCTGCGGTGGTATACCCCTGCTTGATATAGTACTTCTCCCGGGAGGTTGCAACCCGCAGGTCGTAACGCCCTGTGTAGTTATACGTCACATCTTCATCAATAGGTACCCCGTTTTTTGAATAAAATTTATGGACGAAATTCAGCGGGACATTCATCCTGGCAGTATAAGTACCGGAAGTTGAGCCATCCACTAATCCACGAGGCCAATTAAAGGATGATATAGAACCGGATCCACCTACCCAGCAGTTCGGATTGGCCCATATAATTTCATCATTCCAGTTTTCGGTGACTGATCCACGAATGCTTAATTTTGTTTTGGTTTCATCCGAAATGTCGAGATTGCCGTCGAAAACATAGAGGGTATGTCCCAATGCCTCCAGAAAATCAATTGCATCCTTGCAGGCTTCGGCAGCTTCGACCCAACGTTGCAATTTTTCCTCATCCGATTTTTCCGGGTTAAAAATAGCTATTCCTCTGTTATCGATAATTCCCGCCTGATCGGTGTTATCGTTAAATAAGGGGCTTGCCCCGGTCACCATAACATCTGCTTTGATAGCCATGGCTATACCTCTGGTTATTCTTCCCAGCTCTTCCACTTCATTGGTAATATAATCGGGAATATTTTCATTATTAATGACCTCTTCGAGCAAACCGACAATGTAATCAAAACATTCATCCAGCGTATTCCGGTACACTTTACTCTCTTCAATAGAAACGCCTACCGGTTGATTTTTATCTTTTATATAAATAGGTCCGTACTGACGAACGAGCCAGAAATGATAGTAGGCTTTCAAAAAAGTTACCTCTCCTATCCATCTTTGTCGCTCATCTTCATCTATATCCGGTACCAGGGTTATATTTTCCAGAAAGATGTTACAGTCGCTGATTCCCTGATATAAAGAAGCATTTGGGCTGTTTAGTCCACTATATCCTCTCCATGCATCTGCATAGGGAGAGTCTGCCGTTTGGTTTCCGTATTGGATATTGCTCCCAACAGCGCCTAAAGATCCATTTTCGCTTATACTACTGGTCGCGCAGAAAAAATCCTCTCCCGCTGTCAGTCCGGGGTTGGAAGTGATAGTCCCTTGCCTTGGCATATATGAATAACAGGTAAACAAATATTTTTCTGCCTGGTATCGTGTCTTGAATGCATTATCTATGGTGGCTATTCCATCGGGAACAATGTCCAGATAGTCTGCACAGGATGTGAACAATCCTGTAATTGCCATAATTACAACAATAATTCTTTTCATTATATTCATATGATTATATTATTTATTTTCAAAGGTATCCTATGGAACTCGCAATAATTTTGATTTATTGATTTATCAATTAGCAGATTTAATTATCAAATTATCAAATCAAAATGACATACATGCTCGTTTCATAAGATCAGATTATTAAAAAGTTATGTTTATCCCCACATTATACACTCGCTGAATAGGATAGTTAAAAGCACTTGATCCCTGCTCTACATCCCATAATTTAAACTTGCTCCATGTCAATAAATTAGTGCCACTCAGATAAACCCTGAAATTCTGGATTCCAATATTTCTGGTCAGCTTGGAAGGCAATGTATAGCCAATTTCAGCAGATTTTAGCCTCAAAAATGAGCCATCACGCATAAACCATGTACTGGTTTGATTATTGTTGTTTATATTCGAAGTGGATAAGCGCGGCCAAATCGCGTATATGTCGCGGCTATCTTCATTCCAGTGACTCTCCGCGATAAATTTTGTCAGCTGATTTATCCCGTGCATTCCATTGCTTGTGTCCCTGCGGAAAAAAGGAGAGGTCTCATTATAGTCTATCCAGAATGATTCATTCCCTAACCCCTGGAAAAATACGGAAGCATCAACGCTCTTATATCCGAAAGATGCGCCGAAACCGTATATTATCTCAGGTATTGTCGGATAACCTATAGGTACCATGTCTAATGTTGTAATTTGACCGTCATTGTTCACATCCCTGTATTTTATATCTCCTGCCATATAAGTGCCGAATTGGGTTGGAGAGTTGGCAACTTCATTATCGTCGATAAATAACCTTTCTGCAATATAGCCCCACGTCTGATTGATCGGGTAACCAACTCTGGATAACCACCATTCGTTTTCGTAATAAAGTTCATCATAGACCGAGTATTCACTTCTGGCAAAGGTGAAGTTACCCATAAGTTGCAACCATGTGGATGAATTGAAAGATTTGTCATATGTGAGAGAAAGATCAAAACCATGGGCTTTCGCTTTTCCTACATTGGCTTGTGGAATAGTCCATAAACCCATAGTAGAAGGGATATTTGACCTTGTTTGCAGGACGTTTGAGCGATCTTCAAAATAATATTCCCCTATGAATGATAACCCGTTTTTTAACTCAAATTCCAATGCAAAATTTGTTTTCCTTGCTATTTCCCAGGTAATATTCGGGTCGGAGTATCTACTAACGGAAATACCCACATTATTGTATCCTCTTTCAAGCCCGAAATATTGTCTCAGAGCGTCATTATCCATATTGATCTCCGACAGATAAAGGAATCGATCATCACTTATTTTATCGTTCCCTACAAGACCGTACGTAGCTCTTAACCTGAGCGAATTGAAAAAATTGTTAGATTTTGAGAACCATGGTTCTTTTGCAATATTCCACGCAACTCCGGTAGAGGGGAAAAAACCGAATCGGTTGTCTTTATAGAATCTTTCCGAGCCATTATATCCGAAGTTCAATTCCAGAAAGTATCGATCTTCATATCCATACGTGAATCTGCCGGATAGCCCTACGTTACGATAAGGAAGAGATGCCTGCAGGCTGCCAGCTCCCAACGAGGCATCATTTCGTAACTGATAAACCAACATCCCGCTAACGCTATTTTTATCGAAGACTCTGCTATAATTTAATGCCCCCTCGAAATATAAATTTGCTGTAGGAACATCGATAGTACTGGTATAGCCGAGATAATCCGTACCACTTTCAGGATTAAGATTTACTATGGAATATGTATTGTCTAAACGGTTATAAGAGCCTAATCCATACCAGAATGGATTATAATTGCGGGAGATTGAATGCGACGAAATACGCAAGACATTGATAAGTGCGCGTGCGGATAATCCCTCCGTCAAAAAAATAAGATCTTGGGTTACTTCAAGTTGGGCCGAAATATTAGACCTGCCGGTTTCTCGATATCCTTTTACCATTTCCGCGTATGGGTTGAGATAGTATGTATTTCCTGACTGCTGATTCCCAAAGAGAATGTGATCAGTGTACTGATGAGCCTCGTCAGTGGGATAATAGGCGGGGAAAAGAACCGGATTACTTCTCATTATAAGAGAATACATTTGCGATCCGGTGTAAACAGGGCCTGTATAATCGGTAAAGGAACCATTAAATCTGCTGGAAATTTGTGTTGTTTTTGTCGGTTTAAGGGTAATGTTAGACCGAAGGGTAAACACGTCATTCGATATACCGTTATTGAAATTGTTTCTTGAATCTACTTTTAATATTCCGGTATCGTGTGTATAAGATCCCGTTAGATAATATGTAACCAAATCTCCCCCACCGCTTATGCTTAGATTAATGCGTTGATTCAGGGTGTTGTCCTTAAGCAACTCGCTACTCCAATCCGTAGCCGGATAGATTAATGATCCTGATCCGGGAACCGTATTGTATATCTTGTCATCGGAATATAGTTGCTGGGCAAGCGGATCTCTTGATGTGATAGCCTGATTATGTAATTTCATGTATGTAATAGGATCAGCGAGTTCTAAGTCTCTTGTCGGAGATGAAATGGAATTTTCCACTCGTATTGTTGTCCTTATTTTACCCGGTTGCCCTTTCTTGGTTGTAACCAGTATAACACCATTTGCCCCTCGGGCGCCATACAGAGCAGTCGCAGCAGCATCCTTCATGATTGAAAAACTCTCTATGTCGTCCGGTTGTAATTGCGCTAAATCGGTTGCACTCAATTCAATATTATCGATCAAAATAAGAGGATTTGTATTTGATCCAAAAGTGGTGATCCCTCTCACAAAGAAAGACGCATTATCCGATCCGGGTTCACCCGTCCTCTGAAAAGAGATTAATCCTGGGGCTCGTCCTGCCAAGGATGTAGTCAGGTTACTTGACGGTACCTTTAAATCCCCTGGTTTAACGGTTGTAATAGCAGAAACTACACTTTCCTTCTTCTGCTTTCCGAAAGCAACAATGGTCACCTCGTCGAGCTCGCTGGCGGCGGGAGCCAGTGCAACGTCGATAAATGTTTTTTTACCTACTTCGATGGTTTGGGGCTCCATACCTATAAAAGAAAAAACCAACTTGTCGGAAGATAAAACACGTATCTCAAATGTTCCGTCTATATCCGTAGTAACCCCTCTTGTAGATTTATCTACAAGAATGCTCACTCCGGGAAGAGGTTCTCCGGTCTCTGCCTCAATAACCTTTCCTTTCACTTGTACCTGTTGTGCAGGCAGGCTTAAGGGTAAGAGGAGAGCAATACATAATAAAAGATTCAATTTTTTTTTCATTTCATTTTTTCAATTTTTAGATTAATAATTTTCATTTGCTTGATTATTTGCCGGACCTTGTTCCGTCTGTTTTTATTGTCATATCCCGATCGATTGTGCGCCTTGATTATTTCGTTTGCGTTATTAATTTAAAAGAGTGATCATAGGCACAATGTATGTCTTTACAGGTTATGGATGTATTGGGTAATGATGATATGTCCGATTTTATCGGCAAAGCATAGAGAAGATTGAGGACTATTCCCTTGTTTCTGTGAGAAGTATGCAGGTATGCACGCATACCCACAACCCCCATGCGGATTTACCCTTTCTTCTTTCACGGTGTCCCGCAGAGGAAGAAAGCGTAATATTCTATTTATATGTCGAGAATGAGCGTGGTTAGAGATGTGAA
>AGTN01284528.1_pt1 | contig 24783 bp, 17 predicted proteins | sample 314218 | NCBI WGS metagenome assembly AGTN01 (sample SAMN02954264, study PRJNA73603) | bioreactor metagenome | biome: terrestrial; feature: non-aerated bioreactor; material: poplar woody material; isolation source: poplar biomass | place: USA | collected 2006-12 | reverse complement strand
CCGAGTTTTAAGCTATCCGCAATCGAGCGACAGCGTGAGGTTTGCCTCGACGTCGACCGATAAGGCGAGCTTCGACAACGACCCGTCTAAGACGGGGATGAAGGTCGAATGGAACTCCGACAAGGTCAAGATAAGCTATAAGGGCGGCATAGACTATACCGTCAGGGCTAAGATTACCTCGGCGGCCGACAAGGACAAGGCCGTCCAGATCGTCGAATATAAAGTCAAGGTGATAAACAGGACGGCGACCCTCGACCTGACGCCCCTCATCAAAAATCCCGCTTTGCTCGAGGAAGGCATAAAGCCTTACGATTACAACTCCACGGTCAACTTTAACGAGAAGATAATAGACCTCCTGTTCAAATCGAAGGCCGACAACGCGTCCTTCACGGTCACCTTCGGCGACCTCGACGCGGAAGGGCTGCCTCTCAAGCCGATAACGTTCTATATCGGGGAAATCGCGAGTAATCACGATACCGAGGACATAGGCCTCGTCCTGACCGCCGACGAGGAATCCCTGGCGATGGATATCAGGATAGACCCCTCCAACCCGGTAACCTATAAGGGCCGAGACGCAAGGTTCTATATAACGATACCCGGCTTCGCCATGGGCAAGAACGGCGAGCAGGAAGCCTTCAAGATGATCAAGGTGCAGCAGCAGTATATCCGCGATATAGAATTTTATAGCGAAAGCCAGCATACTTACTATTCCTCCTACGTCGAATGGCTCTTAATGGAATATCACTATCTGGGAGACGACTATATCAAGCAGGATACCAACTACTTCGATATAGGCAATCACTACGTCTACGACATAGGCGATCCGTACTTCTGGATCATGGAAGGCGGGATCCCGCTTCCCGAGGTCGTCAGGGTCACCGCTTACGACACGCCCGATCCTCCCGCATACAGCGTCGATCATCCCGAAGAGAGAGCCGCCCATATTTCCGGCGTCTACTCGGATATCGAGACCTACTGGACGGCGAGCAGGGCCGGCAGGGTCAACGTCTACTATAACAAGTCTTGGCTGACGACGAGCTTCCAGATGGATCTCGACAACCAGAGCTTCGCCCTCTCCTTCAACGTGACGCCCTGGATACTCCTCTATCCGGAAATATTCAACGAATCGGTCTACTACGGCAGCGAGGAAGTCATCTTCCTGCCGACGACCGGCCAAACGCATCCCGACGAGCTCAAGTCGATATTGAATAGCGGCAAGACCTACACGTTCAAATTTGAAAACGGGCGGGAAAAGAACTTCGACAACATCAGCGGCGGCGGGACTTTCCTCAAGAACTACAATATGTGGAGCTTCGACGACGTCGTCTTCCAGTCGGATTCGAAGCAGAGCGCGACGATGACGCTCGGCGGCAGGGGAGGCCAGACGCTCTACTGGAGCTTCCGGGTTTCCGATAAGTCTCTCGTCAATTACAGCATTCCCGCCTATTATTCGATAAAGAAGGGCACTAATCTCACCTTGCCTTCCACCGTCAGGCAGCTCTTCGCGGGCTCGACGTATAACGTCCGCGATATCCCGATAGTATACGATAACGCCCTCACTTATCCCGACGGCTCAAAGTATCCGGATACAGATCACCAGCTGCCCACCTACGGCGCGTTCACATTCGACTTCTATACGAGAAGCGTCACGGCCAACAAGATCACGCCCTCGGTGGTCGCCGGAGTCAATGCCGACGGAGGAGCCTATTTGCGGGACGACAACTATTCGATAGCCTATGTCGAGTGGTATATGCAGGGGAACGTCGCCTATCCTACCGACCTCGAAAAGAACAAGGGCAGGCTCTACCTCATAAGCTACGACACCCCGTCGGACGCGGGCTCGAAATTCGGGACCGATCCCGATATCGACAGCGTCATGACGAAGCCCGTATATCTCCAGCACCCCAACAACAAGGCGGCTTACGCCACGATCCCCTCTTCGCTCGACGCCAACTGGCAGTATCCCGCCGCTCTCAACACGGATCCGACGATAGAGGTGGGCGAGGCCGGCTATATCATCCACTACGGCGACGGGATGAACTACTACGCCTACCACGACGCCGCCCAGGTGGAGGTGCCTAAGATCAAACTGCAGGCGGGCGCCAAATTCACCATGCTCAACCTGCCTCAGATGGCGCTGACGTGGCTCTGTTCGAGCTATACCTATACGGTGGAGACCGGTTTGTTCGGGCTCGGCGGCACGCAGGATATCACATTCGGCGCTCAGACCTTCGACCAGTTCTTCCTCGCCCCGTGGCAGGAGGCTAAGCTCTACTACACCCGCGACGGCACTCTGCCGGCCAACTGGCGCCACGAAATAAGCAACTACGGGCAGGAAGTGACCGGGGCCTATCCCGCGCCGTGCCTGATCAACACCGAGAAATCGAGGGCGGACGAACGCGGAAGGTATACGCTCGTGCTGCAGCTCAAACTGCAGCCCTACGTCGGCGAAGAAAGGACCTTCAAGCTTGTCGTCGCGATAGATATCGTAAACTACGTGTAGAATAAGAACTACAAGCTATAATGTTAAAAGCTTACGGAGGGGAGGGCGCGGGAGAGGAAAATTCTCCCGCGCCCTTTTTTCCAGAGGGGCGCGTCTTGACTATCCCGCGCGCGCGTTATAATATATAAATACCTATGTTCGACCGCCGAAGAATAAAAACGGCAATTTTCGCCGTCATATTCGCCCTTTTCGCGGCCGCGCTTATCGCGGGGGCCTTGATTCCGGCCGAAAAAGAGTGCGGAGCCTCTTATTTAGGCCGTTATACCTTCGAGAGAGAAGCGGTAGTAAACGGCAAAACGGTGGAATTTTTCGAGAGCGGAGACGAGCGCTTTCACTACATCCACGATAAGGACGGCTTCATCCTCCTTCGCGAGGAGAGCGGCATATTTTACGCCCGGAACGAGTGCGGAGCGCCGGTCTCCTCGGGCGTTTCCATAGACGCCCCGCGCTATAAGATCGACGCCCTCGACAAGATGACGGCCGCCGAAATAGATTTTGAAAGCAATCCCGATCTAATAAGCGATTACGAGACTATCACGAGCGAACCCCTTCTCTCCGCGCCGGGCGGCGGGGCGCCGATATACAATCTGGTCATATACATAATGTTCGCCGACGAAAACGCGACCGCCGTCAGAAACTCGCTGCCGTCTCCGAATTATTTTACCGGCCCCGGCTCCATGCGCGACTATTTTCTCACTATGTCGGATAACTCGGTCTCCATTTTTTCCGCCTTCGCAAAAAACTCCGACTCGACCGACTATATCTACAAGGATACCAATAACAGGTCTTACTACGTTTTAAACGGACAGGGCAACACCCCGACCCGCTATACGAGCGAGGGGATGCTCCTCGAAGCCGCTTTGAACTCGGCGAAATCCAAATTCGACCTCTCCGGCGTCGATCTCGACGTAAACGATGACGGCTACATAGACTCTCTAAGCTTCGTAGTCAGTCAATCGAAGACCGACTGGGGCGACCTCCTTTGGCCGCACTCCTTTAACTTCCTCTCGATGAACAGAGACGTCCGTATAAACGGGATACGCGCCAACAAATACTCCTTCAACTTTATGAACGGGATAAGCGTCGGCGTGATCTCGCACGAGATGTTCCACGTCCTCGGCGCGCCCGACCTCTACGACTACGACTACACCTACGCGCCGGTAGGCTACTGGGACATAATGCAGTTCAATCAGGACGTCCCGCAGTATTCGCTCGCCTATATGAGAAACCGCTATCTGGGCGGGCTCTATTCGACCAGGATAGGCACGATAAGCCACAACGGGATTTACAGCTTGAAGCCGGTCAGCGTCGCCGGAGTCTCCGACACGATAGCCTATAAGATACCCACTTCCAACCCTAACGAATATTTTATGGTAGAGAGGCGCGACCCCGACGTCTCTTCGGGCTTCGACAGATTGCTCCCAGGCTCGGGGGGCCTTATCGTTTACAGGGTACGGGAAAGTGTCACTACGGGTAACCAAAATTCAGTTTTCGGGAGCCAGTCGGCGTACTTTGAAGTTTACGTCTTCCGTCCGGAAAAGCTTTCCGAGAGCGGCAGTCTCCCCAAAAACACGCGCTACAACAACAGTAAATCCAACGTCGACTACGCCGCCGTCTCGGCGGAAAACCCATATTTTACCTCTCTCGGCGCCCCCGCCTCGGCGGGCTATAGCACATACGACCGCCGCACCGTCTTCTACTCCGACGGAATAAATTCCGGAATAGTGATAACCCCGATAGGCACGGGTAACGAGTTCCGCGTCTCTCTCAACGGCGCGGACAATATAGACAATACGTACTTTAACGATAAAATAACCGCATCCGGAGCCGGTATGGTAAACTCCGATTTTTCCGGCGTCTCGCTCTCGATAGGCGTCGGCGAAATAGATATCTCGTATCTGATGAATATCAGAGCCGTCCTGACGGCCTCCGACGGCTCGGTCATGGCGGCCAACGAATTGAACGTCTCCAAATTCCGCGACGCCTACGCCGCCGGAATGAGAAGCTTCGACTGCAAATTCGTCGTCTCCGACAAGGGCGGAGTGATAGGCGGAGTCTTTACCGCGGGCGCATTCAATTATGAAAAGATACCGTCGCAGGTCAAAGTCTACGTCATAGACGCGGACGGCGACGGCTCCGCAACCCCGTTCAGGACGCTCGAAGTCGCCGCCAACGGCCTCTCGTGGGCCGGGATCAAGCTTACCAGACTCGAGCCCTCGCCCTCGGTCGAGGCTTCGGCAAAGCTTACGATCGGGATAAAGTCAAGCGGCACGGCGATAGCGAGCGGGAGCCAGACCGTCAATCAATGGGACGTCTACGGGCGCGCGAACGTCATGCAGGCCGCGGCGGGGCTCTCCCACACCGTGCTCCTCTTCAAGGATATGACTGCCGTCGCCGTCGGCGAGGACAGATACGGCGAGACGGCCGTCTCGGGCTGGGCGAACGTCAGGTATATTGCCGCCGGGGAGTATACGACCTACGGCGTGACGATAGACGGGAAAGTGCTCGCGGCGGGCAACAACGCCTTCGGCCAGCTCGACGTCTCCGGCTGGGCCGGCATTACCGCCGTAGCCGCCGGAAAGAGGCACGTCCTCGGCCTCGATTCCTCAGGGCGCGTCTTCGGGACGGGCGACAATTCCTCGGGCCAGCTCGACAACCTCTCCTCTCTCTCCGGAATAGTGGCGATCGCCGCGGGCGGTTCGTTCTCGGCCTTTTTGAAATCGGACGGCACGGTCGAGGTGACGGGAAGCATAGCCGACAAGGATTCGGTCCGCGCGTGGCTCGACGTGGTCAAAATAGCCGCGGGAGGCTCCTTCCTCTACGGCCTGACCTCGGAGAAAAAAGTGCTCGCCGCGGGCGACAACTCCTACGGACAGCTCAACGTTCAAAACCTTCTCGACATAATAGATATTGCCGGGGGAGAGACTCACGGCGCGTTCCTCCGCTCGGACGGCGTGGTCGAATTCGCCGGCTCGGGCGCGCAGTATAACGCCACCTCGATGACCGGAAACCTCATCTACGCAAATTACGTCGAGGCCACGGGCGTCAGGATAAACTCGGCGGTTCCCGAGCTTCTGACCGGCTCGTCGTTCATACTTTCTGCGAGCGTCCTTCCCGCGAACGCCACTTATACGAGGCTCGACTATTCCTCTTTAAATCCCTCGGTAGCCTCGGTTAACGAATACGGCAAGATAACGGCGATAGGCCAGGGAACGGCGACGATCGTCGTCAAGAGGCACGGCACGACCCTCTCCGCGAGCGTCGTCGTCTCGGTCAGGCAGTACATCCCCCTCGTCGGGCTCTCCTTCCTCGACCCGGTTAAAAATATCATGGTGGGGCAGTCGGCGGTTTTGGTGCTCGTCTTAAATCCCTCCGACGCCACTCTGGACGGCCAGATAACGTACACATCCTCCAACCAGAACGTGGCCGCGGTAGACCAGAGCGGCGCCGTCCGCGCCCTCGCCCTCGGCTCGGCGGTAATAACCGCGCGCTACGTCGGCAATATCGTCGCCGAAGCGGCTTGCGCGGTAAACGCCGTAAACGAGATACTCTCCGTCCAGCTCGATCCCGCGAGCTCTTTAAAGAAAAATTATCTCTTCGGGGAGCCCTTCGACCCCGCGGGCGGCAGGATAAACGTGACGATAAGGGACTTCGACGGCGTCATACACGTCGAGAGCCAGAAGATAAATTCGGCGATGGTCTCGGGATACGATCCCGAGATACTCGGCGTTCAGAGCGTAAAGGTGATCTATATGGGCAGGGAGTCGGCGCCCTTCGAGGTCACGGTCGGCGACTATGTGCTGAGGATAGACTTCAACTCCTACCCGAAGACGGAATATCTCTACGGCGACGCTTTCGACCCGACGGGGGGCTCGATAGCCCTTCACAAGAGGTCGGGGGCGGTCGAGATAAGGGCGATGAGGATAGCCGACGCCGAGAATTTCAACTCCCTGATCATAGGCGGGTCGTTAGTTACGATAAAGATAGGCTCGGGGGCCGAATCGTTCACGCTCGCCCTTCCGATAAACGTCAAGGACACGGTTAGAGAAGTGCGCGCCCTGCTTACGAAATACGTCTATAATTATCTCGAAAACTGGAACGCCCGGGAGACGCTGACGCTCGTAATGAACTCGGGGGCCGAAAAGGCCGCGGAGATAGTGATGAACGGCACGCCCGGCTCCGATCTGAGCGTAGCCTACGGCTCCAACTTCAGGAGCGATATCCTCGGCAACAGGACGTTAGCGTTCTCCTATACGGACGCCCTGACCTCGGAGAACTTTTCGGCGACGGCGAGGATAAATATCAATCTCGTCGGAAATTTCAGCGTTCTTGGCGGCGATCCCGACGGAATATTCTGGTACGAGGCCGGTAAGACGAGCCCCGCTATAAGCGTCGCCCTCGCGCAGGAAGGGCGGATAATAAATATAAGCGACGACCCATCCCAAAACGCCTATTTCGCTTTTCAGGGCGACTTCGGCCAGACGGGCGACTCCACGGCCTTCGTCGAGGTTTACTTCAGGTCGACCGACGTTCAAAACGTCGGTTACAAGCAAATTTACACGAGGAGCATCTCCGTCCGCGGAATAAAGCCGATAAAGAGCACGCGGATAATAGACGCGAAGGGCGGCGCCTATCTCTACGGCGAAACGCCCTCGATAAAGCTCGAGATAGAGTTTACCGACGGCGAAAAAAAGCTCTTCACGCCGGCGATAGTCGAATTCGACGATCGTAAGACCGGCGGCGTTCCCTACCGCTTTCAATACGCGGGAACATGGTACGAGACTAATCTTACCGTCTCCGATTACGCCGTCAGGCTGATCCCAATGGAAAATAAGACCTTGAATTACGGAGAAAACCTTTCCCTTCAAGTTTTCGCCGAGACCGCCGCGGGGGCGACGATTCAAATTCCCTCTAATTCCTATTCGCTCTCATCCTACTCGACCTCTCAGATAGGAGTGCAGACGGTAACGCTCGCTCCCTCGGGAGCCTATGCAAATCTCGCCCCGATCTCCTTCGCGCTGCAAATTCTCGACGTCGTCTCCTCGATAACGGTCAAAACGCCGATAAAAACCTTATATCTTTACGGAGAGGAATTTAATCCCTACTCGGTATACAACTTCAAAATGCTCTCGGGGGCCGTCAACGAGGTGCCCTACGGGCAGGATTTTACCTATTCTCCGGCCTTCAACAAAAATCTGACGGGCACTCAGCAGATCACGATAACCTACGTCCCGACGGGCGCCAAATTCGGGCCCTACCCGGCGGTAGTCTCGAATTACTGCGTCTCGCTCGAACTCTTGACCGGCTCGAAATTGACCTATAACTACGGCCAGGACCTTTCGATCTATGTAAAGGCGAACTACGCCGACGGCTCCTCGGTCAATATCACAAGCTTCACGACCGATTATAAAAAGAACGTACTCTCGGCTCAGAACGTCACGGTCACCCATAAAGAGACGGTCAACGGTAAAGAGAGGACGGTCACGCTCTCCTGCCAGATAACCGTTTCCGACGTAGTCAACAAGGTCTCGTTCGCGCCGCAAACGATGAAGGCCGTCTACAAATACGGCGAGCCGATAACTTTCTACGGCGCGCAGTTGACCGTCACATACGCGAGCCAGTCGAACAATCCGGTGGTATATACCAAAAACGGCGAGATTTCCTCCTTCGCCTGCACGTATAATCCGCTGGTCTCCGGCCAGCAGAGCGTGACGCTTTCGGTCTTCGGGACGAAGTCGAACGCTTTCACGGTGACGGTCGGCCCGCCCTCGGAGGACGAGATCTTGACCGCCGAAGGCGCGGCGCTTGCCCGCGACGCTTCCAAAGGCATTTTGATCGCGAATGAGCCTCTGACTTACGCCGGGCTCTACGCCATCCTGAAAAGCGGATACCTGTCGATAAGAGTGAGGACGGCGGGCGGCGGGATAGCCCCGGGCGACTCTTCCGACAATGTGATCTCGGGAACGGCCGTCGAGGTCTTCAATTCGAGCGGGGTCGTCGTCAGGACATATCTCTATTATTTAAACGGCGACGCAAGCCGCGACGGAAAATTCGATTCCTCCGACATTCCCGGGCTCGCCGAGCAATATCTCTCGGGCGACAATCTGGCCGCCGACTACGACGGGGACGGCGTTTACTCTCTGACCGACCTCGTCAACTGGGCGCGGAAGGCGGCGAGGGAGAGGGCGGGGGGCGCCAACGCCGCCGCGAAAAACTTCATAACCGACATAAAGACAAAAGAGGAGGCGGGCGAGGACAATGCGTAAGCTGATCGTTATCTTAATAATAGTCCTCGCGGCCGCCGCCTTTTTACCCGCCTGCACAAAAGAAAGGGGAGTCGAGAAAGTCCAGATAGTGGAGAACTCCTTCAAGTCGGATTACGCTCTCGACGAGGCGCTCAGCCTGAGCAGGGCGTCGCTTCTGGTAACCTATTCCGACGGCACCACCTCGACCGTCAAAATTACCGAGGATATGGTCAGGGGCTTCTCCTCGACCGCGCCCGGCTCCGGCAAAATAACCGTAAGCTTCGGAGGCAAAACGGCCGTGTTCGCCTATACGGTTTCGGCGGCGACCAACGTCGACACCACTTTCCGCCTGACGCTCTCCTCGGCTTTATCGGAGAACGATTCCGTCGACGTCACAGTCGAATCGCTGAGGACGGAGGAGATAGGGAGCGGATTTTTAGCCGTCTCCTTCAACGTGACGCTGTCGGGATGCTCGAACCCGACGATAAGCTCGCTGATGGGCCCGAATTTTTCCATCAGGCAAAAGCCGTCGGGGAACGGGCTTTCGGTCGTCGTCTGGAGCACGGACGGAAACACTCCCGCGTCCGTCAGCGGCCGGATAGCAAAGATCACCGTCGTAAAGACTCCCTCGGCCGAGGTCTCGAAGGTGATCCTTTCAAATATCGTAATGAGCGACGGGATAAGGGATTATAAGAAAATACCGGATTACGTGCTTGAAATTTAAATATAAGGAGAAAAAATAATGATAAAAGTAGTACCCAAACCTCTCAAGGTCAATATCCTTTCCGAAAAAAGCTTCCTTCAGACCTGAAAATTCTAAAGGTCGTCAAAGAGGATATCCCCGCCGAGGGCTACCTGCTGAAGATCGGCGAGAAGGGGGTAACTATCGAAGCTTCGGGCGAAGCCGGGCATTTTTACGCCCTCAAGACGCTCGAACAGCTGAGAGAGGAGGGCTTCCTTCCCGAGGCGGAGATAGAGGATAGGCCCAGATTCAAATACAGGGGCTTTATGCTCGACGTCTCCCGCCATTTCTTCCCCGTCGCGACTATCAAAAAGCTCCTCGACGCGATTTCGAGGCTCAAAATAAACGTCTTCCACTGGCACCTGACCGACGACCAGGGCTGGCGGATACAAATAGACAAGTACCCGCTCCTGACCGAGATCGGCTCGAAGAGAGCGGGGACGCGCGGCGACGGCAAACCCGTCGAAGGATTTTACACAAAGGCGGAAATCAAAGAGATAGTCGACTACGCCGCCGAGCGTTTCATAGACGTCGTCCCCGAGATAGACGTCCCCGGCCATATGTCGGCCGCGATAGCCGCGTATCCGGAAATAGCCTGCCTGGGGAGGAAGACGGGCGTTAAAGAGTCCTTCGGTATCCAGAGGGAGGTCGCCTGCGCGGGAAGGGAGGAGCCGGTGAAGATACTCGAAGATATCTTAGAGGAGGTCTTTCGGATGTTCCCTTCCGGGTATGTCCACCTCGGCGGGGACGAAGCGCTTCGCCTGAACTGGCTCGAATGCCCGCGCTGCCTCGAGGCGCTCAAAAGGGAAAAGCTCGAGGATTTCGACGCTCTTCAGGCTTATTTTATGGGAAAACTGGTCAAATTCGCTAATGAAAACGGAAAGAAAGTCCTGAACTGGAACGACGGGATGATCTCGGAAAACGCCGACAAGAATATAATTATCCACTACTGGTCGGAGGGAAAGAAATCGAGGGCGGCGGCGGTCAGGGAAATTAACGCCGGTCGCGCGGTCGTCTTCAGCCCGTTTTTCAGGTACTATATGGACTATCCCTATTTTATGACTTCTTTGAAAAAGGCCTACGGCTTCGATATGACTCTCCCCGGTATGATCTCTTCGGGGAACGTTCTCGGCGTAGAGGCCGCCCTGTGGTCGGAGTACGTCGATTCCGAGGAAAACATCGAGTACAAAAGCTTCCCGCGCCTCATAGCGGCCGCCGAGGCGGGCTGGTCCGAGGGCGAAAAAAATTACAAAGAATTTATCGGGAGGACGGCTTCCGTCCTCAAAATTTTTGACAAAACGGGAGTAAAATATGCTACTATAAAAGATGCGAGTCCAGGGCTCCGCGGCCTTCCGGCGTTTATTAAATTTTTCAAAAACGCGGCCGACGGGAGCATCAGGATAAACACGAGGCAAACTGTCGAAAATAAGAAGCGGCTGGAGGCCTTTGAAAGAGAAAAAAACGCCGAGGAGAACCGATGACACACCCGCACATTCTGACGCCCGAACAGGTCTTTACCGAACTTTCCTCCCGCCCGGCGGGGCTCACCGAGGAAGAGGCCCGGGAAAGGCTTCTCAAATACGGCAAAAACGCGCTGAAAGAGGGCAAAAAGCGCTCCCTTCTCGCTAAGTTTTTCGACCAGCTCAAGGACGTGATGATCATCGTCCTGCTCGTCGCGTCCGCCGTCTCCGCCGCGATAGCGATTATCGAACAAAAATATAACGAGCTGATAGACGCCGGCCTGATTTTGCTGATCGTCATAGTCAACGCCGTCATAGGCCTCGTTCAGGAGAATAAGGCCGAGGCCTCGCTCGAAACGCTGAAGAGCCTCAACAAGCCTTTCGCGAAGGTGCTGAGAGGTGGCCTGATAGAGAAGATAAAGAGCGAAGATATCGTCGTGGGCGACGTAATAGTGCTGGAGGCCGGAGACGTCGTGCCCGCCGATCTTCGCCTATTCGAGGAAAAGAGTTTGAAGGTCGAGGAGGCCGCGCTGACCGGCGAATCGGCGCCGGTGGAAAAGTGCGTGGACGCCCTCGCCGATCCCCTGGCCCCGCTCGGGGACAGGTGCGATATGTGCTACGGCTCGGGGATCGTCAGCTACGGGAGGGGCAAGGGCATAGTCGTCGCCACGGGGATGGATACCGAGGTCGGCAAGATAGCCAAAATGCTTCAGGAGGACGTCAAGGAGGAGACCCCTCTTCAGGTCGAGCTCGGCAAGACTGCCAAAACGCTCTCCCTGATCGTCCTCGTCATAGCCGTCGTCATTTTCGCGGCCGCCCTCATAAGGGGCCTGACCGGCGGCGGAGACGCGGCCGAAATAGTGATATACTCCTTTATGACCGCGGTCGCGATAGCCGTGGCCGCCATTCCCGAGGGGCTCCCCGCGGTAGTGACGATAGTGCTCGCCGTCGGAGTCAGAAGGATGAGCGAGAGAAACGCGATCATAAGGAATCTTCCCGCGGTCGAGGCGCTCGGCTGCTGCGAGGTCATCTGCTCCGATAAGACCGGCACCCTGACTTTAAATCAGATGACCGTGCAAGAGCTCTTCACTCCCGAAGACGGCCTTTACAAGGCCGGAGAGGAGAAAGGGAGCGGCTATTCCTCGAAGATCCTCGTCAGGGGGATGGCTCTCTGCAACGACACGCTGAGAGTGGGAGACAAACTGGTGGGCGACCCTACCGAGACCGCGCTCGTAGCCTACGCCGACACGTTGGGCTTTTCCGACACATATAATAATTATCCGCGCGTCGACGAGCTCCCCTTCGATTCGGTGAGGAAGCTGATGACCACGGTCAACAATACGCCCGAGGGAAACGTCGCGCACATAAAGGGCGCGCCGGACATACTGCTTGCGAAGTGCGCGCATATCCTCGTCGGGGAGGAGATCAGGGCTATCACCCCGGAAGACCGGGAAAATATAGCTTCCGCCAACCGCGCCATGGCCTCGAAAGCGCTCCGCGTCCTCGGAGTCGCGATAAAGTCGGACGTAAAAAATAAGAAAAAGCTCGAGGAAGACCTCACCTTCGCCGGCCTCGTCGGGATGATAGACCCGCCCCGCCCCGAGGTCAAGGCCGCCGTGGACGAATGCAAGAAGGCCGGGATGACGGCGATAATGATCACCGGCGACCATATAGAGACGGCGAAGGCGATAGCCCGCGACATAGGTATCCTCGAAGAGGGGATGGGCTACCTGACCCTGACCGGAGCCGAGCTCGACAAGCTGTCCGAAGCCGATTTTATGCGCGATATAGACCTCTACCGCGTCTTCGCGAGAGTCTCTCCGGAAAACAAGCTCCGCATAGTCAAGGCCCTCAAGGCGAGCGGCAAGAAGGTCGCGATGACGGGCGACGGCGCAAACGACGCCCCGAGCATCAAGGCGGCGGATATAGGCGTAGGGATGGGGATAACCGGCACCGACGTAAGCAAGGGCGCGGCCGATATGGTGCTCGCGGACGACAATTTCGCCACTATCGTCCATGCGGTCGAAGAGGGCCGCAAGGTTTACAGCAACATAAAGAAAGCCGTAAAATACCTTCTCTCGGCCAACATAGCCGAGGTCTTGTGCCTCTTCATCACTACGGTCTTTTTGAACCTTCCCTTCCTGACGCCGGTCATGATACTCTGGGTAAACCTCGTCACCGACGCGCTGCCCGCGCTCGCTCTTGGCATGGAGAAGGCCGAGAAGGACATAATGAGCTATCCGCCCCGCAAGTCGGATAAGAGCCTTCTCTCCGGCAAGACCGGCAAGGATATCCTGCTGCAAGGCGTGTTTCAGACCGTTCTCGTGCTCGCCAGCTTCCTTATCGGGCACCTCGCTTTCCATAACGGAACGCTCAACGGCGAAGCCGATAAGTCGGCGATGACGATGGCGTTCGTCACGCTCTGCATGATACAGCTCTTCCACGCTTACAACACGCGCTCGGAGCGGCATTCCCTGTTCGCGACAAACCCGTTCGACAACAAGTTTATGAATATGTCGTTCCTCGTCTGCGCCGCGATGATAATCCTCGTAGTCGCCGTTCCCGGCATAGGCTCCTCTCTCTTTGAAACCGGAAGCCTGACGGCGAGGGAATGGCTCGTGGCTCTCGGCTCGGCTCTTCTCGTAATACCCTTCGTCGAGGCGCAAAAACTGATCGAAAACGCCTACGACCGCTTTAAAAAGCGAAAAAACTTATAATTTATGGAATATAAAATATTGCTCCCGTCCGCCGTCTGGCAGGATTACGACGTCAAAAAAACGCCGCTCGAAGATACTATTATCTCGAGCTCGGTCAAGGACGGCGTAAAAATCAAGCTCTTCAGGATGACCGCCCTCGAAGCGGAAGGGGGAAAAATTATTTCAACGGTGGCCGTTTACAATTCCGACGCCGACTTCGGGCGAATAATAGTAATCGTGCCCGAGTATCATAAGTCGCCCTCGGAGACGCTCCTCTTCGATCTGGCGAGGGCCGGCTTCACCGTAGTCGTCCCCGACGTCGCGGGAAATTTCGATCCCCCGACTACCTTTCCCGAGATATACCGTTACGGCAGGTTCTCGGAGGCGGGCGACCACCTTAAAAAGGTTTCGCCGACCGCGAGGGACACCTCTCAATATCTCTACTCGATAATAGTGAAGCGCGCTGTCTTTTTCGTCAGGGAAAGGATAGGCGACCTTCCGCTCGCTTTAGTCGGCCTCTCCGACGGCGTGGAAGTGGCCATGCAGGTGGCCGGCTCGGGGACGGGAGGGGACGTGGACGCGCTCGCCTGCCTGAACGGCGCGGGATACAGGGAATACGTCAAATTGAATAAATACGGCGGCGGGAAAGAGCTCGAGATGGACGAGGAGAGGATAGCGTGGCTCGCGGGCGCGGCCTCGGTCGCCTACGCCAAATATATCAACGTCCCCGTCTTCATCGCAATCGGGACGAACGGCGAAAAATCCGATCCCGACAGGCTTCAAAACCTCGCCTCTTTGATTCCCGGCGACAAGATACATACCTCGCTCTCCCCTAGGGCGGCCGATTTTATACTTCCCGACGCATACAGGACTTTCAAAATCTGGCTTTCGAGGGCCTTATCGGGAGAGGCCTTTCCGGACTGCCCAAAAATCTCCCTTAGGGTCAACGAGGACGACAAGATCTACGCCTACGCCGATTGCGACCCCGCCTCGATGATAGAAAAGGTGACGATCTATTACAGCTTCGGCGAATACAATCACGAGATAAGGGAGTGGTTTTCCGCGGGCGGGATAGCCGTCTCCTTCAACGAGTATATCGCGACCGTCGAGGTGACGGACGACAAGGCGCCCCTCTTCGCCTTCGCCGAGGTCCTTTACGAAAACGGCGCCGCTCTCTCCTCCCTTCCGGAGTACATGGAGCTCTCCGGCCAGCCGGTCAAAGTGGGAACGAGAAAGCCGTCGAGGATAATCCACGAGGCCTCGGGCGGCGTCTCGCATTTTATAGAATGCTCGGACGGCGAGGCTCTCTTCGAGAGGGGCCTCTCGCAGGTAGTCACTCCCGCGGGGGCGAGGGGCATAGTCTCCACGCTCGGCAGGATAAAGACCTATCACGTTGACTCCGCCTTCCCGGGCGCGTCGGACTCCATGCTCCTTCAGTTCGAGCTCTATTCGGAAAAGTCGGCCGCCGCGATAATCTCCGTTCAGGAAAAGAGCGACGCCGGTATAAAAAAATATTCGGCGACTATAAATATTAGCGGAACCGAGGGCTACTTCGCCGCCGCCAAACTCAAAGTCTCCGACTTCAAGGACGAACGCCTTATGCCCCTTCAATCGTGGTCGGGCGTCCGCTCGCTCTCAATCGACGCTCCCGGCGTTATAATAGGTAATATACTATTTATATAGCTTTCAGCTTAAGGATTCAGAGGATGGTTATAAGTAAAGGCAAAATATGTTAGTCAACAGAAGAGTAAGATCGGTAATTCTCAATATTTTATTCATACTTGTTTGCGCCGGCGTAGCCTACGGAATAAGTAACCTTCTCTTCACTTCGATACCCGTAGACGGCGTCTCGATGGAGGCTACTCTCCACGACGGCGACAGGATACTGCTGTACAAAATCGGGAATTATCAATACGGCGACATAGTCGTCTTCAATTCGCACATACGGGATACCGACGGCGGGGAAAAATATCTTGTAAAGAGGATAATCGGCCTCCCGGGCGACGTCATAGAGGTCAAACTCGACGGGGACGGCAAATATTACACCTACCGGAACGGCGAAAAGCTTATCGAAAATTACCTCGGCACGCAGATGGCATACGACTGTCCCCCGATAACCGTGGAGCCCGGCGCCTTCTTCTATATGGGCGACAACCGCGGCCCCTCGTCCGATTCCCGCGGGATCAACCATCCCCTCGGCAAGCTCGACAGCATCCTCGGTAGAGTGATCCTGAGGTATAACACAAGCGACGGCTTCGACGTAAGCGTAGTTAAGCGAATGGAAGTCGGGGTTTGAATTTGACTATGTAAAGGTATTTAAGACTATGCTATAATTTATTTATGTTACGCCTTGAAAACATAAGCAAATACTACATAAATGATAATAATATTGTAGTCGGTTTGAGAAAATTCACGGCTTCTTTAAATACCGGCGAATTTGTTATAGTCACCGGCCCGTCGGGAAGCGGGAAATCGACTCTTCTCAATATCTTGTCAGGCGTCGATTCTTCAAACGAAGGCGATTTTTTTATCGACAGCGAAGATTCGCAAACTTACGACGAAAAGGATTGGGAAAAATATAGAAAAGAGTATGTGGGTTTAGTCTATCAGGATTACAAGCTTATTGAAAATTTCAGCGTTTTCCAGAATGTCAAATCCGCCTATAATCTTAACCGGCCCGACGAAATTCAAATTATTTCTGAATCTTCGCCTCAAAAATCATACCGGGTTAAAATAGTCGGTTTTACTGAAAATCGTTAAAGTATTACGGCACTCTCTATTTTACGAAAGAGATGGCGGACGATATCAGCGCCGATTTTTGGGACTCTTTTTCGGAAACCGAGTTAACGAGTTCGGGAATGGAGTTGCCGAAAGACAGTTATACAATTCTTACCGATACTGCCGTTCAAGAAAACGAAATTTACATAACTGATAAAACATCAAAAGAAACGGCTGCGGGAGACGGAGATAAAATTAATATGAAGTTAACAAATTCATATTTTAAAAATACCGTTGAAAACCTGTCTGCAAGAATAATACCGGACGACGGTTCCTTATTGTTTGACAGATATATTATATCGAGAGCGGACCGTATTATATTAATCAATCCTGTTACATATACAAAATTGATAACAAGCGACGCCTATCAAGTTTCCGTTTATTATATATCTATAGAAAAATATAGAGAAAATTTTATAGACATTAATAATATAAGTTTTAATTTAGATGCAAATTGGATAAAATATTTAAATTTAGCAGTAAAATTGAAAGATGCCGTCGCGGTTATAGCTGATATGGCGGGAATAGTATTGACACCCGCGGAGCTCAAACCTTTATTTTTAATGTTGGCTTTAATGGAAATATCAGATACTGTTAATGAGATGGTCAGAGATAAGGAATATACAAATTTTAAATCTTTTTATGACCAAACTAAAAATTTAACGGGCGTAATATGTATTCAAGGGATTCTTGCCACCTCTTATTCACCTGTAATGGTAAATTATACAATTATTAGCCTTCCTCAAAAGTCAACATATATTAAAGGAGTTATAGTCGAGGATCTGTATACAGTATCAATGATAAATTCACATAATTTATTATATGGTAAAACCAATTACAACAATATGATAAAGAGTGCCAATTTAAATGGTTCAGAAGATTTTGGATTCATATCTTACATTAATAGTCCTGATGAGGTAATCAATACGATAAAAAATTATTATATGGCCGCTTATCCTATTTTATTACCTTGGAATTGGTGAAATTATGATTAAAAAAATCTTAAAATTTTAACATTAATAAATATTATTATCATTATATCGATAATAGCATTCTATATTTTTGTCGTCGCCATACCGGTTATACGCCATTCGGACGAATTTATGGAATTATATAAAGCTTCCGAAAACGAAGGTTTCCTGCTACAATTCCACATTTTGAATTTTCTCAATAAACTATACGGTTCATTTTTCTTAATGATCATATACACGGTAGTTATGACTTTAAACATAATTTTTAAATATAATAAAAAAGATAGAAAGATAAACTTTTTAATAATAGCGATTTATTTTATTTTATCAACGATTTTTCATGCCTTTATATTTTTACTAAAATTAAATTCGATAGTGTATCAATATTTTGAATGGGTAGTTTACGCATACATACCATTATCCATGTGGCCGTCCTTTGAATTGATCAAAAAACAAAAACATATAGATAAATCAATTCGACAAGTTTAATTTCATATCTATCTTTCTTTCAAGCACGTCCGCCCTTAAAATAATAACTTTGACCTTGTCGCCTATCGAGAAGGCGTTTTTATGCCCGGCGAGACGGTTTCTTTGGTCGACGAAATAGCGGTCTTCCGGCAAATTATCGAGAGAGACGAAGCCCTCGACGGTATTTTTCAGCGTTACGAAAATTCCGGCGGGCACGACTCCGCTTACGAAGCCCTCGTATTCGTTGCCTATTTTATCGGACATAAAGACGGCCTTGTAATAATCCTCCACGTCCCATTCGGCGTGCTCGGAGGAAATTTCCCTTTCGGAGGACTTGACCGAGGCCTCGGCGCATTTAACTTTGAATCTCTCTTTAAATTCCGGATTCAATTTCTTTTCGAGGATAGCCTTGAGAGCCCTGTGCATCATTAAATCGGGGTATCTTCTGATAGGGGAGGTGAAGTGGCAGTAATACTCGGAATTCAAACCGAAGTGCCCGGTGTTTTCCGGCGAGTATTTGGCCTTTTGCATCGAGCGGAGCATAAACTTGTTTATGACCGGCCCCGCGGGATCGTCCCTGACGCTCTCCAGAAAGTCTTCGAAGGGCTTGGGGGATTTTCCGTTTCCGAAGTTAGGCTTATACCCGAAAGCGCCCAAAAAGTCGGAGAAAGCCTTGATTTTCAATTCCAAAGGCGGCTCGTGCACGCGGTAGACCGAGGGGCAATTATTGTCGAGGACGAATTTGGCGACCGATTCGTTGGCGAGCACCATAAACTGCTCGATCAACGAGTTGCTCTCGGAAAAAGGGTACGGGGAGATATCCGCGACGGAGCCGTCCTTATTCAGAAGTATTTTACACTCGCTCGAAGTAAAGTTTATCGAGCCCGAAGCCCTTCTCCTTTCGGCGAGGATCTTCCCGTATCTTGCGGCGAGGGAAATCATCTCTTTAATCGGGGCGTACTTTTCGCTCAGTTCCCCGTTCCCCTCGATGATCCCGGTGACCGCGGTGTAGGTCATCCTGAAATCCGATCTGATCGTCGATTTATAGAAAGCTTTTTTCTTTACGTTCCCTTCCCTGTCGAGAGTCATTTCCGCGGTCAAAGTCAGCTTCTCTTCCCCGGGCCTAAGAGAGCATACGCCGTTGGATAATTCCTCGGGCAGCATCGGGAAGACCGAGCCCGGAAAGTAGACGCTCGTCCCCCGCTCGAAGGCCTCTTTGTCAATGGCCCCGTTTAGCTTTACATACTCGGAGACGTCGGCTATGTGGACGTATAATTTCGCCCCCGCGCCCTCGGGCGCTATGCTTATCGCGTCGTCGAAGTCTTTGGCGTCCTCTCCGTCTATCGTCACGGTCGGCAGATCCCGCAAATCGCGGCGGTTTAAATCGGGCTCGTATTTAATTTTTTTCGCCGCCGCCAGAACCTCGGGAGGAAATTTATCCTCGAAGCCGTAGCCCTTTAAAATCGACAGGACCTCGGTCTCCCTCTCCCCGGGCTTTCCCAAAATCTCGATAACTTTAGCCCTCGGCCTTTTATCCTTGAGATAGACGAGCTCCGCGAGAACTTTGATATTGTTCTCGGCGCCGTTTTCCTCGCCCTCGTGCACCAGAATGTCGTCGGAGAAGCCTTTTTCGTCGGGCACGATAAAGCCGTATCCCCTCGATTTAAAATATGTTCCGATTATCCTCTCGAAGCCGCGCTTGATTATCTCGACGACCTCGCCCGCGCTCTCCTCGGTCTTTTTGACGAGGACGACGTCTCCGTGATACGCCCCGTTCAGATTCTTGTGCGGGATGAAGAGGTCGGCGCCGCCGTCCTCCCTGATCAGAAACGCAAAGCCCCTTCTGTTGCCCTGAAGAGTACCTTTCAGAACGGGGCCGCGGTTATTTTTTTTATTTATAGTTTTTTTCATATATCTTTATTATCTGCAAATTACATCATTATCGTGATCGCGAAAATGTTTTGCGCTATATAGTAGGTGACCAGCACGATATAGATAAGATATCTGACCTTATCCTTCCCGAAGGCCGAGTAATTTCTGAAGAGGAGCGTGATGTCGGACGCGGCGAAGAGTATTCCGGCTATCATAACGAGCAAGCTCTTCAGGTCTCTCTCGTTGATATAGAGGTTTATCGAAGAGACGAGCGTCAGCCCGAGGACGGCGGAATAGACGACGAGCCCCGCCCATATTTTTTTCGCGACGATAACTTTAAAATTGATCAGAAGCGCGAGCAGGACTGGCAGTAAAAATATCAGGGGGATCAAGTAATAATTGAAGCTTGTCGCCGAGAGGAAGATCCCGACGAAGAAGAGGTGCCCGATGAAAAACATCAGTACGCCGAGGCCGTCGAAGAATATTTCCCCTCTGTCGGTGGCGAGGTCGTCCATACACAAGAATATGTCGCCGAGCAGCCCGAAGATGAGAGCGGCGAGAACGAACGAGGCGTAGTCTCTCGGCCCCGAGCCTATCATCGCCGCCCTGAGCCCGACTATGCAGAAGAGTATCGAAGCCGCCAGTTTGGCGATCAGTCTCGGCGCCGTGCGCCCCTTGAAATTAAAAAATCCGCTCAAAACGGCGGAAATTACGCTTAAAGCTCCGAAAACGATTAAAATAGTCATTATATCATTTATCCTTCTTCCATTCCTTGTACTCGTCAATCTTTTCGAGCATCTTATTCGCGGCGGCGTCGCTTATGATGTGCTCGACCTTGTAGGCGGCGCACTCGGACTCCTCTTCCGGCAGGCCCAGATATTCTTTCAAAAGCCAGCCGAGAGCCTCGTGAATCTTGATAATCCTCTCGGCCTTTTCGCGGCCCTTCGCGGTCAGGATTATCTTTCCGTAGGGCTTCTGGTCTATGTAGCCGAAGCTCTTGATAGCTTTAAGCGAGCGGAAGACGTCCGGCCTGTTGAGCCCCAAACTCTTTCCCACCTCTACCGACTTTACGGCCTCTTCGCCCTTTTTTGAAAGGACGTAGAGCGTCTCCAAAAAACGTTCGGGAGTCTCTTTCATATTTATACTATACCATAAAATTATCGAAAAAAGTCTTCTTTATCGAGTTTGTAAATTTTCGACGGCAAATCGGCGTTTTTGTTTCTGAAAAAATAGCCCCTCTCCCCGACAAAAGTCAGGCCGCATTTCTCCATTACCCTTCCGCTCTTTTCATTGTCTATATGGTGCGCGGCGAACACCGTATCGGCGCCTTTTTCTTCAAAAAGGTATTTGATAAGCGCCTTGACGGCCTCCGCCGTATAGCCGTTCCCCCAATGATCATATCCTAAACAATAGCCTATTTCATAGATTTTCTTTCCTTCCGAATCTCCTTCCTTCATTACGTAACTTCTCGGGTACGCCCCGTAAGAGCCTATCGGTTCGTCTTTCAGGCAGATTATCAGGTTCAGATCCTCTCTATTAAAAATATATTTTTTTGAGAGTCTTCAGCACGTATTTAACCGTGACGAGCTTGTTCCTGTGGGCGTCCCACGTCATAAATTTCGCCACTCGCCCGTCGGAGGCCCAGTTTTTATAGATTTTTGGAATATCGGAAAATTTATATTTCCTTATATAAAGCCTCTCCGTTTCCACTTTGTTAAAGCTTTTCATACGGCTCATTATAATTTTTCGGTTGGCTTTTGTCAATAATTCGTTTCCTATCTTGCTTGTTACGCATGTAAATGCTAAAATTGAAGCGGGTTATCGCCGCCTCCTCTCGGCGTATGGGCCGGGATATCGCCTTCGGATACGCGCTCGCCGATCTTCGAGTGCATTTTGGCGGGCGAGGGTATGAGGGCGGCGTTTTTCGGCCACAATCACGAAAACGGCCACACCGGGGAGAAACTCATCCTTCCTGACCGCCGGCCGCTAACCCCTTGACTTCCCGTTATGCCCGTCATATAATTTCGTTTGGAGTTTTTTATGTTCCCCCGCAAGGCGGCAATTTTATTTAATAAAGTCTCCGACGATCCGTCGAAAGACGAGGCCGACGTAACGCGTCAGGCCGGGGCCGTAAAGGGCGCGCTCGAAAGGCTGGGCTACTCCGTCGTCGAGACGGCCGCGGGCGAAAATTTTTACTCGGACGTTCGGGAGCTCGCGAATTTAAAGCCCGAGTTCGTCTTCAATCTCGTCGAAGCCGTAGGCGGCAAAAATTCTCTCAATTACCTCGCTCCCGCAGTCCTCGAAAGCTACGGTCTCAAGTACGCGGGATGTTCGGCCGAGGCCCTTCTGACGACGACCGACAAGCTGATAGCGAAGCGCATTTTAAAGTCCTCCGGCCTCCCCACTCCGAGATGGGCGACGGCCTCCGATACGAGGGAGTATAGAGAGGGAAGGGCGTATATAATCAAAGACGTGACGGAGGACGGCTCGGTGGGCATTTCCGAAGCCTCGGTGGTAAAGCCGGAAAACGCGGAAGCGCTCCGGGAAATGCTTTCCGCGGGAAACCTCTTCGCCGAGGAATTCATAGAGGGTCGCGAGATAAACGTCTCTCTGCTGGGAAAAAAAGATTTCCCCCGCGTCCTCGTCCCGTGCGAGATAAATTTCGACGGCTTTGAAAAGCTGGGCAGGATAAAAATTTACGACTATTCCGCGAAATGGAACGAGGGGAGCCCCGAATACGCCGCCGTAAAGCCGACTACCGAGTTTGAAACGAGGGACTCCAAACTCCTCGCGAAGCTTATCGAGACGTCGATTGATTGTTGGCGCCTCTTCAAGCTTAAAGGCTACGCGAGGATAGATTTCAGGATAGACGGGAGGGGCAAAATTTACGTCCTCGAGATCAACGGGAATCCCTGCGTTACGCCCGGCGATTCAAGCTTTATGCGGTCTGCCGAGGCCAGCGGAATGACTTTTGAAGAGATCGTCAGAGAGATAGTGGAGGCGATATAACTTAGTCTAATGGAAGAACTGACCGTATTTTTGCATAACAAAATGAGGGACGACTCCCCGGAGGACGTCCTCGATATATTGAGGCAGGCGAAGTGGCTCTCCGGCGTCGCGGAAAGCCTCGGGAGAAAGACTCTCCTGATGCCTTTCGACATAAAAGCCCCGGGAGCGCTCTCGGATTTGAAAAAAGAGAGAGACCTGACCGTCGTCAACCTCTGCGACACCGCGCCCGGAGAGGAAAATCTCGCGTACCTTTCGGCGGGAATTCTCGAATACCTGAAAATCAAATTCACCGGAAACCCGATGCGGGCCGTTTACCTGACGACCGACAAGGTCCTCTGCAAAAAAATTTTATCGGAGGCCGGAGTTCCCACCGCCGAGTGGTTTTCAAAGAGCTTTTCTTCGGGCGGATTCAAGGCCGGAAGATATATTATCAAAGCCCTTTACGAGGACGCGTCGGTCGGGCTCGAAGACAAATCGGTAGTCGACGTTTCGAGCCTTGCCGAGCTTCTCAAGGCCGTCGAGAACAGGGAAAAAGAGCTGAGAGAGGAGTGCTTTGCCGAGAGATTCATAGACGGCCGCGAATTCAACGCCTGCGCCTACGGCGGGGCCGAGCCTACCGTCCTTCCCCCTTACGAATGGGTATTCGACGGCTTCGACGAGAGGGGAAAGGTCAAGATAATAAACTACGACGCGAAGTGGACGGAGGGCGTATTCGAGTACGACGCCGTCAAGCCCCGCTACGCCCTTCCCGAGGCGGATATCCCGCTGTTAAAGGAGATGGCCGAGATCACAAGAAAATGTTGGAAGAGCCTCAATCTGAGAGGCTACGCGCGCGCCGACTTCAGGATCGACAAGGACGGAAAGCCCGTCGTGCTCGAAATAAACTGCAATCCGAGCTTTTACGGCTATCGGAACATAGCGAGGGAGAAGGGGCTCGATTTTAAGGAAATTTTCAAGACCGTGTTGGACGAGGCAGCTGACAGCTGACAACTTACAGCTTACAGCTTGCGGATGAATTTTAATTATGATGATAGATTTAGACAAACTAAAGTTGAGGAAGGGCTTAAAGCCCGGCGAAAACAAGCGGATCAGGGAAATTACCGAAAGGGTCGGATTCTTCTATCCCTATGAAGTCGACGTCGCGGAGGAGCTCGCGCTCATCTGTCTCTCGGAAAAGGACAAGAGCGAATACCTCTTCCTCTCCTACGAATACGAAGGAAAGATAGTAGCCTATACCTGCTACGGCCCGACAGCCTGCACGGTCTCCTCCTACGATCTCTACTGGATAGTTACCGACGTCTCGCTGAGAGGCAAGGGGATAGGGCAAGCGCTTATGGACGAAACCGAAAAGATTATCAAAGCCGCCGGAGGAAGGAGAGTGTACGCCGAGACTTCCTCGCGGGAGCTCTATACTCCGACGAGAAAATTCTACGAGAAGTGCGGCTATAAAATCGAAGGTATTTTCAAGGATTTTTACGCCGAAGGAGACGACAAAGTCGTATATGTGAAGAAGCTGTGGTAGAGGTTAAAGGGAAGGATCGTTGAAATGAAAAAACGGGAGAAAAAGCAATGCATAAATTGTTAAAAAATTAATATTATTTTTGTTGACTTTAGGTTTAATTAGATATATAATTCGCTATCGATAAGAGGTTTATTTCTTATCGAAATATGGAAGGAGTTCCTTTATGGAAGACCAGGGCGAAGTGCCTTTGCCCATTAAAGTGGGCGTCGCATACAATTTAAAAAAGGGTTTGGCATCCGAAAAAGAAGACGTAGAAGCGGAGTTCGATTCTCCCGACACGATATCGGCTCTCGAAAGCGTCTTCAGAAAAGCGGGGTTCGCGACCGCGCTTTTGGAAGCGGATGCTTTTTTTGTGGAGAAATTACAAAAGGAAAAGCCCGATCTGGTCTTCAATATCGCCGAGGGCCAAAGCGGCAGGAGCCGCGAGGGACAGGTGCCCGCCATACTTTCGTTTTAGGAGTTCCGTTTCCGGCTCCGACGCGACCACTCTCTGTATGTCGCTCGATAAGACTCTGAC
>AGTN01197710.1_pt1 | contig 24805 bp, 17 predicted proteins | sample 314218 | NCBI WGS metagenome assembly AGTN01 (sample SAMN02954264, study PRJNA73603) | bioreactor metagenome | biome: terrestrial; feature: non-aerated bioreactor; material: poplar woody material; isolation source: poplar biomass | place: USA | collected 2006-12 | reverse complement strand
GAGTTTTAATCTGGGTGTCTCCAAAGAAGCGTTCAATACCCTGGGGGGGTACGGGAACATGCGTTTTGGGGAAGATATCGATTTCAGCCTGCGACTGCTGAAACAAGGCTTTCACACTACCCTCATTCCAGAAGCATACGTCTATCACAAACGGCGATCCACCTTCAGGCAGTTTTTCAAACAGGTGTACAACTCCGGCATTGCACGCATCAACCTGCACCTGGACCATCCGGGATCATTGAAAGCGGTGCACACGCTTCCGGCGCTTTTTGTAATCGGTATGTCGCTTATTCTTCTCTTTTCCCTTTTCTTTCCCTATCTCTTGCTTATTCCTGCAGCCTATAGCACGCTGGTTTTTGTGGATTCCCTGATAAAAACAAGATCAGGGAAGGTGGCATTCTACAGCATTGCAACCGCCTGGATACAACTGGCAGGATACGGGACCGGCTTCTTATCGGCCGCCTGGAGACGCTTAGTACTGAAAAAAGGGGCGTTCAAGGCGTTCGAAAAAAAGTTTTACGATTGATACCTTTCCCAATCCTTCTCCCCGCTCATCTTTCAGTTGGGCCGTGCTCCGTTTACCGATTATGAAATAAACCTCGATTTCCGGGCGAACCGTTAATTCTTCTCCCCGTAAGCCAGATCACCCGCGTCGCCGATTCCCGGAACAATGTAAGAAGATTCATTCAAACCGGGGTCGATAGCTGCCACCCAAATAGTGGTTTTTTCTCCGGGGAAATTTTCCATACAATAATCAATTGCCTGCCTGCTCGCAATGATGGTGGCAATATGAATGTGTGAAGGCGTCCCCTTCGTAAGCAAGGCCCTGTAGGTTAACTCCATACTGCTCCCTGTAGCCAGCATGGGATCTGTCAGAATCAATGTTTTCCCTTCAATAGACGGCGAAGCGATATATTCAATATGAATATCGAACGATTGATGCCCGGTCTCTCTGTATTTTCTATACGCCGAAACGAATGCATTCTCCGCTCCGTCGAAATAGTTCAGCATGCCGTGATGAAACGGAAGCCCTGCCCGAAGGATGGTGGCAATGACTATTTCCTCATTGAGCACTGTTGCTTCGGCAACAGCCAGCGGCGTGTTTACCTCAATCTTCTTGTAAGAAAGACTTTTGCTGATTTCGTACGCCATGATCTCGCCGACCCGCTCTATATTCCTGCGAAACCGGAGCCTGTCGTTCTGAATGGTGATGTCTCTTATTTCACGGACAAAAGAGTTAAGCAGCGAATTATGTTCCGAAAAGTTAGTTACTTCCATATTTGTTTTTATAGATACTTCAAATACTTGGGACTATTTCTTACAGGATAGTTCTTACAGATATTTGCGGGCCCGGCATTATCCGAATAAATTTGTATACTCCCCATCACTCATCGAAAAAGTTCTGCGCCCGGCATTTTCAAGTAAGCTTAGTCGTTCTCCCTATATGGCGTAATGCAACTGACGACAAACCGAAGCCAAAACTCAAACAAGCTCGTTTTTTGGCAAGGTGCGAAGGAAGAAGACGAAGTCAAATAAACATGCTTTTGCTCGTATTGCGTAACGAAATAGTCCCATCATTTTTCGGAAAACAAAGGTAGTGATTTTCCCCTCTTCCTTAAACTTTTCGTCTTTTTTTTGTTTTATGGAGGTGTTTTGGTGCGGAGAACGATCAATTAAAGAAAAATTTCTCTAATTCTTTTCCTGTTTGAAGGAATTTCATTATTTTTGTACGTCCGTTTTAGGCTATATCACAAATGAGTTTTATACATTCATAATAATAAACGCAAATTTTATCAAGATGGCAAATTTAGATTTAAGTAAGTATGGCATTGTGGGGGATTTTGAAATCATTCACAATCCTTCCTTCGAGACGCTTTTTCAAGACGAAATGAATCCCGCCAACGAAGGATTCGAAAAGGCCAAATTAACAAAAACCGGCGCTACCGCCGTTTACACCGGAAAATTTACCGGACGTTCTCCTAAAGACAAATACTTCGTAGAAGACGATGTTACCAAAGATACGCTTTGGTGGGACGGAACCATCAATCGCCCCTGCACAAAAGAAGCCTTCGACTATTGCAAAGGCCGCGTTACAGAACAGCTCTCCAAATCTGAAAAGCTTTATGTAGTAGATACATTCTGCGGCACAAACGAAGATACCCGCATGAAAGTACGTTTCATTGTGGAAGTAGCATGGCAGGCACACTTCGTGACCAACATGTTCATTCGTCCTTCTCACTACGAACTAAGCAATTACGGTGAACCCGATTTCGTTTGCTTAAACGGCTCCAAAACGACCAACGATAAATGGCAGGAACATGGGTTGAATTCTGAGAACTTCACATTGTTCGATCTGACACAAAAAATACAGGTTATCGGCGGTACCTGGTACGGCGGTGAAATGAAAAAAGGTATCTTCTCGTTAATGAACTACTATTTACCCTTGCGCGGTATTGCCTCTATGCACTGCTCTGCAAACGTTGGTAAAGATGGTGATGTAGCCGTATTCTTCGGCTTGTCGGGAACAGGTAAAACCACTCTTTCGGCAGACCCGAAACGCTTCCTGATTGGTGACGACGAGCATGGATGGGACGATCACGGAGTGTTTAACTACGAAGGTGGCTGCTATGCAAAAGTGATCAACCTGAGCGAAGAAAACGAACCGGATATCTGGAGAGCCATTCGCCGCGACGCATTGCTGGAGAACGTGACTGTAGACGATGAAGGGAACATCGATTACGCAGACGGTTCAACAACCGAAAATACCCGCGTATCGTATCCTATTTATCACATCAGCAAAATCGTTCTTCCCTCACGCGCGGGACACGCCAACAAGATCATCTATTTGTCGGCCGACGCATTCGGCGTACTGCCTCCCGTTTCCATTCTGGACGACGATCAGGCACAGTACCACTTCCTCTGCGGATTCACATCGAAGCTGGCAGGTACCGAACGTGGCATCACCGAGCCGCAACCCTCTTTCTCTCCTGCATTCGGTGAAGCGTTCCTGACGCTGCATCCCACGATGTATGCTCAACGTCTGGTTGAAAAAATGAACCAGCATAACGCCAAAGCATATCTGGTAAATACAGGCTGGAACGGAACAGGAAAACGCATCTCATTGAAAGATACACGCGCCATCATCGATGCTATCCTCGACGGATCCATCGAAGAGGCGGAAACAATCCATGTGCCTATTATGAACCTCACAGCTCCTGCAAAACTGAACGGCGTTTCCGATATTCTGGATCCGCGCAGCACATATGCCGATAAGAGCGAATGGGAAACCAAAGCGAAGAAATTGGCCGGCATGTATATCGAGAACTTCAAACAATATTGCGACACCGATGCTGCCAAAGCATTGATTCCTTCAGGACCGCAAGTAGATTAAGAAATCGATTTCATATTCATAAAAAATCCCGCTTTCCGGCGGGATTTTTTTGTTGTTCTTCTCTATTCTATACGAAAGTATTCAATAACGGTTGACTCTTACAAAACAGCTACAGACTGGTTGTTCCTAATTTCTAAGATATTCAGTTTTGAAACGGCCGTTAGTTTCCGTTTTTCAACCTGCAAGATAATTATTCCAAAACCATTATTTCAACTTTCCTGAAATCTACCGGGTGGCCTTCGCTTTGCAGGGAGATGGTCCCTTTGTTCAACATCTTATCGCCTCCGTTCAACTCAATCAATCTGGCATAGGTTGCGTCTCTTTCATCCAGTTGAGGCTGGTTGTACTGAAGTACGGTATCGCCGTTGACAACATGATAGATTACTTCGTTTCCTCTTACTTCCACTTCGGCGGTTATCCAGTCTTCGCCGTAAAAGTAATCCGAAGAGGAGTTGGTGCAATGATCCAGGATCAGCTTCCCATTCATCACAATATTCGTTCCCGGGGTGCAGACGTTCATGGTTGTACGTTCCACCTGAGAGTCGCTGCCCAGCAACTGCACTTCAACGGATGTAGGGAAATCCTGATCTTTCTCCATCGATTCCAGGGTTTGTCCATGCACCATAATGCCGGAGTTTTTATAGGCCCATCCCGGTGCGCCCGGACATTGTTCTCCCACGATCCGGTACTCCACACGAAGCTTGTAGTGCGAGAACTCATCCTCGTAAAAAAGATGTCCGAACCTGTCGTCGAACGAATCGTACGCCTCGTACCGCACTTTTATCATTCCCTCTTCCACACGAAAGGTGTTGCCAAAATTATCGCCCGCATCATAGCCGGTAATTTTCGGTGTCCACCCGGTTAAATCCTTTCCGTTAAAGAGCTGTATCCACTCTTCATCGGTTGTCTTGCCATTTTTGTTTTGGCCGCAAGATGCCCACATGGAGGCCGCTATTACGACGCTCATGACTATCCATACATTTTTCATTCGATATTATTTATTTAAGCCAATGCTTTCCTGACGGAGTCGGCCAACGGTGTGGTTGGGCGACCGATCAATCCGGAGAGCACATGGCCGTCATCGAACAGGTCATTTTTTGCAGCTCCTGCATCCCAACCCGCAATAGCATGCGCGAACCCTTCCGTCACGCCTAACGATTTCAACACGCCCGCATATTCCTCTTCCGGCAGGTTGTTATAGGGAATGGTTTTCCCGACCTGGCCGGATATTTCAGCGGCAAGGTCCTTCAGAGTGTACGCCTCGTCGCCTGCCAACTCATACACTTTCCCCACGTGCCCTTCGTTAGTCAGCACTACGGCGGCCGCTTCGGCATAATCTTCCCGGGCAGCAGAAGAAATCTTTCCTTCTCCGGCGCTGCCCACAAATGCACCTGCTCCTACAGCTCCCCGAATCGACGAAGTATAATTTTCGGTATACCATCCATTCCTCAGAATGGTGTACGGGATTCTTGACGACTTCAACAGTTCTTCCGTTGCCGCGTGTTCAGGGGCCAGATTTAACGAAGAAGTACCGGCATGGAGCAGGCTGGTATAAACAATCCATTTGACGCCCGCTACTTGTGCCGCATTAATTACATTTTCGTGTTGCTCTTTACGTTTTCCCACCTCATTGGACGAAATCAACAACAAGTGATCAATCCCATGCAAAGCACCTGCTAACGATTCCGGTTTTGTGTAATCGAATTTACGGGCTTCAATTCCCAAATCAGCAGCTTTTTCCGGTGAACGCACCAGTGCTACCAAACTTTCCGCATCTACTCTCTGTTTTAATTTTTCCACTACCAAACGGCCTAATTGCCCGGTAGCTCCTGTGATACCTGTTTTCATAAATTTTACATGCAATAAAAATCGATATATTCTATTTTACTCAAAAAAATGAGTTGATACTGCCGGTAATCCGGCCGGAGTTCAGCCATTCGCCGGTTTTCCCGGTCAATGGCGTCAATATAGACCGGGATAATTGAGAGATCTCCTAGATAGTGTGAATTTCCCGGCCAATAACGTCGTAGTATATATAACCGTTGCACGCTTGGTATTGTTCACATTGACAACAACGTTTATCTTTGATATGAATGCTTTGGGAATTGCTCAGGCAACGCCCGAGACGCATCTTTTTGTGAGTAGTGTTTTTCCATCGAAAGTCGGACAAGATTTTTCTATTTTTTCAGTAGCCCGGCCGGGAATCGAACCCGGATCTAAAGTTTAGGAAACTTCTATTCTATCCATTGAACTACCGCGCCTTATTGAACTGCAAAAATAGCACTTTTTCGGCTACCGCCAAAAGAAAAACCCTTTGTATATTTTTCTACAAACAATTTCTTTTCAAAACTGTTTATGACGTATAGAAACTTTACAGAAAAAAGATACATAAACGATACAACAATGAGTAAAATAGCCATTCTTTTCGGATCATCGGGCGGTAACACAGAATCAGTAGCAAAGCAGGTGCAAGACCTTTTCGACGGTGATGCAGACCTATACAATGTAGAAAGCGTACAACTCGATGAAATAAAAGAATACCCATACCTCATTCTCGGCACTTCTACCACGGGTATCGGCGACCTTCAGGACGATTGGGAAGGGTTTCTTCCCTCTTTTTCCAGATTGGATCTTACAGGGAAAAAAGTGGCTATTTTCGCTTTGGGCGATAGCGCCTCCTACTCCACCAGTTTTGCCGAATCGATGAAAGTGGTCTACGACGAGATACATGACAAGGTCGAAATTGTGGGCCAGGTTCCCGATGAAGGGTACACCTACGACAACTCTGAGGCAGTTATCGACGGTGTATGGGTAGGATTGCCCATTGACGAAGATAATGAATACGACATGACCGAAGAACGGCTGGCAAATTGGGTGGAAGCATTGAAAAAAAAGTTTGTGTAGCAACCGACCGTACCGTCTTGAGCAACCGCCGTAATGCTTGCCATTTATTATCCAAGTAATTTTATTATATAGAAACTGGTAAATTCTTCAGCACATTGAAGAATTTACTATATTTGCTCTGCACTAAATAGTCATCATTATGATAACACGTGAATTAGAAAATCTTATTATATCTGATATCAAACCCCGAAAAGTGATTATGCTTTTCGGGGCACGGCGCGTTGGAAAAACCATACTGATGGAGAAGCTATAACGGGCAGGAAATTGACCTGATTGAAGAGCACAATGGAATGATTGCCGCTTTTGAATTCAAGTGGCCCGATAAAAAAGTCAACACACCCTCCCAATTCAAAAGCAATTATCCCGATGCTACATTTTCGGTAGTAAACAAAACAAACTTTTGGGATTTCGTGGAGTGATAGGGTATGGTACAAAAATAGATCAATAACGAAATAGCACTACATTTTCTTCGACATATCATGATTATGTACCTATCTATGCGAAACGGCAAGTTGCCGCATTACAGACATTGAAGAGAAGCTGTCTCAACTTTCACTTGAAACGGCCTCTCTTGCCTGACCCTACCCAGTAGCGGTATACACCGCTTATATTTTTTGGTTAAGGATTGAATGCCGGAATAGATTTTGTAGTCAAATCGATATACATTTTCTCTGCGTTACCCAATATTATATGAGGATTTAACTCGTATGTAGCCCAATCCGCTTCAGATGGGCTATCGTTTTTGAAAATATGCGTAATAGTCCGGCCATCCGTTTTAATTGTACATTCTCCTTCGTTGTTAAAGGTGATGGTTTGCAATTTAGCCGTCCCATCCGTATTTTTCAACTTATTATCATAATAAAAGTAATAGGCACTGTTTACCGGGCCTTTGAACGTCGGATACGCCGTTACGGCAACGTATTCTCCCGAAACCGGCTCTCCGGTAACCCAATTGACAATGGTCACGGGTGATATGTTCATCTCTTTGCCCGACAAGGTGAAACAATAGCAATTATTGCTTCCCAATTGATTGTTGCTATTCAATACTACCGACTGCTTGTATTCGATAGATTGCTGAACGGCATTCCCCACGGTGTTATACTCTATGGTCATACCGGCCGAAGTGGAAGCCGTTTCCGGCAGGATAAGCATAAACTCCAGATTGTTTGCAACATCTGCTTTCGTTACATTGTAAGGCATATATACATCAGATCCTAACCGAACGCGGACAGACTCTTCATTGATATCGATATCGTTCCTGACAATATCCCCGAACTTGAAATTGATCATTGCGCGTTGATGCTGTAATTCAACCGTTATTCTTTTTGCAATGGTTGTCAGCTGACTTTTAGGCCTGTACAGTAGGTCCTGAGCAAGAAAAACAACTTCGGAAGACTGATTCGTTGCTACTTCCTTGTTTTTAGTATCGGGATAAAGCCAAAGGTCAGCCCAGGGACGAAAATAGTTGGGGAAATAAAGATCTCCGGAAGGCTTCCAATTTCCACCTGTTGGGGTTGTTGCGCCTGTAAACGATCCGGGAGCATATACGCTCGTTACGTTTCCGTTATATAAATTAAAATCTAATTTCCACGTGTCTCTGCCCGTTATAACGTTTTGGGCATCTTTTGTCCGGGTAGGATCTTCAGCCGTATTCACCGCATAAATAACACCTCCGACATTCGCTCTCGTAACTGCCTGGGACGAAGTTTCCGTCACCCCAAGTCCCAACGCGATGCCGTCTATCTGCTGCATATCGTCGCCAATACCTACGTCGTCCGTTTTGCTGCATCCCGCAACGCTCAGCGCCAAAACAAGAGCAACAGCATATATATAAAAAGTATGTTTCATCATATTCGTCATATTTAGTATATCTCAAAACTACTTAGCAAACACCTCGGTGCCATTGGAATACGTCACATTCACCGTACCGGTAAATTTATCCTTATTGCCGTATAAGACTCCATCCTTCAGATAACCTTCCGCTTTAACTTTGTCGGACACAACAATCGTGTTTATAATATCGAATTCACGATTGTTCCACTCTTCTTGCGACTCTCCGTTAAGATCACCCTCTAACAACCACGAAATGGTAATCAGCTGAGCAACAGTGCTTATCTCATATTTTCCTGTTTCCTCATTCAAGACAGGCAGCTGGAAAGGTAAAGCCACCCGCCCTTCAGACTGGGAAAAACCGGAAATGGAAATGGTAGCGAACAAATCATATCCTTCGGGAGTAAGAGTTACTAAATAATCGTGATTCGCCTCCAAATCAATATTCGTACTATTCGGAATATAAATCACTCCCCGGTAATCCTTATCGGCATTATCCGCTTCGCCCACCGTTACCAAACCTATCATCATCCGGCCTTCCGTACCTACAGGTTCCGGCCCAAAATGGACTCCGGCGGGCAATATCATTTTAGCGTTCAAATCGCCTAACGTGTCGCAGTAAGCCCAGAAACCGACACCTTTTTCGCCTTCCCCATCAAGATCTGCCTTCAGTTCAAGAAGGAGGGTCTTAATGATCAATCCGTTGGCATTCTGTCCGGCCAACCGGAATGTCAGGCTGCTGTGCTCGTGCGTAAACACCAAGGGTACCGGTTCGGCAGTCGGCATAATATTGGTTGTATTGGCCGTGGCCTTCAATCTGTCCGCCTGCTTGTAATCTTCATACTTTCGCTGGTCGATAATGATTTTCGACCTGCCTTCGGAGCCCTCAGCCGGCCACAAAGCTTCCAGTTCGGAGATATAAGTATTATCGGGGCTGAAGTAGAAGCCTCCGGTAAATGTACCATCTCCGTAAGTATAAGAGTGTTTACTCTCCAGGGCTCCTGTCCTGCTTGTCGTAATTTTAACGGTTATCTCATCGCCGTTTTCAAAAAACGAATTCCCGGCGGCGCGGGTACGGATCGCCTCTTCATTCATCCTTTCCACGGACGGAAGCAGCGTAAGCTGTAGTTCTTCGCCCGAGAGCACTGGATCTGTAATATCGTTCCGGCAGGAACTGATGGAGGCCGCAACCCCCAAAGCCATGAAGGCATATATCAATATTCTTATCTTCATAATCGATTCTTATTTTTTTACGTCCAAACGAGTTTCCCACATCAATGTCGGATAGGTGGAAGGCGAGCTTCCCTCACTGCCCCAGTAATTGCTCACAGTGCTGGCCACAACCGGCCAATTACCACCATACGTACCCCATGCCGGCCATGATAAACCGAATTCAGACACACCGTCCTCAAAGTTATCCTTAAGATCTTCGGTATAACTATTCTGTACTTTTACAATTATACTCGGATCCGAAGGTGTCTCTATATTGGTAAATCCTTTGGCAACTTCTTTCGAAGTTATTACAGGATCAGAAGGCGTTCCCGCTTCTTCTTTCACATACGCTTCCGCCGAGGCGGTGGTGTAGCTGTTTGTTATCGATCCGTTCTTTAGCGATCCTGCGAAAGCGCCTGCCCGTACATGCTCATATAGTTTTTTTGAGTCTTCGTCTGTATTAACATTTATTGTTCCGCCCAATACATACGAGTCTTTTATCTCTCCTTTATAATCTTTGCCGTCGCCTACCGATCCGGTAAGTCCGCCCGCAATTACATTCTCTCCTTTGACCGTGATAACCGGTTCTGAAACTCTACAACCTTGTATCTGACTGGTGCTGGATCCTGTGAAATCTTTCATCATATCTGCAATAAGAGCCTCGATAACCGATTGAGGCAAACCGTCAGGAAGGCTCAGTGTTTGATTTCTTAGAATTTCCGCTATTTGTTCTTCCGTCAATGCTTTATTGAGTTGCCCCACCAAAGTGCCGACATTCAGGACATCCGTTGCCGCAGCTCCCGAAAAGTCTATATTGATTGTCGGAGATTGCAAATCCAGATTCTTGATCAACGAATTTCCGGAAACACTTCCGAACAAGCCAATATTTTGGTCCCCCGTAATATTTTTAGCGATTGTCATATTCTTCACAGCATGACCTCCGCCATCGTAGGTTCCCACCAGATCTACCGGCATCCAGTCAAGTCCTGTCAAGTCAATATCGCACACCTGATAGCCTCCGCCTCCGGCTGCCCTCAATGTGGTGGCGTCGTATATCAATGTTTCGGATGTGGGGATAAACAGTTCCCCGGTTTCGATATTGTATCCGTAACGGTAAATATAGCCTTCACGAATTTCTATATCCTCGGGGAAGAACAACGTCAGATTATCGCTCTGAAGCAGGATCTCTCCTTTTTTGATGGTATTGTCGTGATGATTTGTTTGGCCTCCGTGTTGCGGATCTCCTGCATTGTTATTTTTCCAGATATAGGAAGTGTACCGGCGTACGTACTGCCCGCTGGAGGCCGGAGCCGGACCCGGAAAACTTTGTTCCGGGATATCCACCCAGTTTTCGCGTTTATCACCGGAGCCGGCACTTACCGGATCAATATCCGGCACTAATTTAACCACACCATCGGTTCGCGTCGTTATCCCGGGGAAATGATCGGGATTTGACGCCACCAGTACCACCTGAATTTTGGTGGTTTGTACGGGGTTTAAATTCAGATTCACGTAGAAGGCAGTAGTGGGATTCACATTCGCCTGTGCCCGGTAAGGAATATAGTACTGATAGGAATAATCGCTTTCCGATATCGAATACTTTTTCTCGTCGTTCTTTGTGGTAAAGGTATAGTCGTCCGCATCACCATTATAGGGATAAAAGGCGACGATGGTCATACGGTCGTAGATATAGATGGAACTATTATCCATCGGTACGACTTTTCCACCTTCCACCTTGCATCGAAGATTACGGACATACGGCTTGGTAAGATTGCCTGCACTATAATCGTCCTGATAATAGATATACAACCCGATATCTTTTTTATCAGCACCTTGTGAGGGACTTTGACCTCCGCTTATATCACCGGGGCCTCCCAGTTCGGCTAACCGGGTAGAGGGCATTCCTATATCGCCTACATATAGGTTCAGCAGCGTCCCTTCGGCGGACTGTTCGGGATGATTCAATGTTTCATCCGAACAGCTATACAAGGCAATAGTTAACAGCGCTGCACACAAATAAGTTATATATTTCATCGTTCTGTTCATAAATTTCTATTTTTATAGAGGCTTCGCAATCGGCCATGAAGATTTAGTCTCATCCAATTCGAATTTCCATGTCGAAGCCGCTCCTGTCAATTTAGCTATTTTGGCGGAACTACGGATGCTGGATGCCGCTAAATCGGCGCTCTCCGCATCTACTCCGTATGTAGGATTATTACCGATTGCCCGATCATTACTTACTGCCTGATTTTTTCTTGCCGTACCGGTCAACCAGTAACAGGTATTCACAATAGCACTGTCTGATGAAGCACCGGCGAGAGATGTGCCGCAAATACCGCCAAGGTTGGTTGCGTTCTTATTCAACATACCTACATTGATACACGCCTTGATGGCGCCTGCCGCCGTGTTTTGATTTTGGCCGGTAATACCGCCCACGGTGACACCACCCAAAACATTGCCGGTGTTCACCGCAGCCAGGATAATTCCTCCCGTTGCATTTACGCCTGTGAGACCTCCTGCAATCGTTTGACCGGTAGCCGGCTGGATATCGATCTGATTCACCACCGCTTCTATCTGTCCGTTGTTGGTCTGGCAAATGGCTCCGATAGCGCCTGTGCCGTTCCCTTTTATCCATCCCGAAGCGATGCGGAAGTTTTTCAGCGTACCGTTGTTGATGGTAAACAATCCGTTGCCGTCGATATTGATGTGGAGGATATCGTGTCCTTTCCCGTCCAATACGGAACCCGCGGGGAATGCCGTCGGCACCAGGGTAACACCGGTATTATCCATATCGATATCATTGACAAGCTCATATTTAGTCGATGTAGTTTTGGACGCATCATTTACCATCAACGCTAATTGCAACGGCGTAGAGATTTCAAGTACTCCATCGTCTCTTTTCTTCATGCCATATTTGCCCAAATTAAGGACGCTAAGCTCGGAACCCGAAGGTACTATTTCCATGCCATATGCCAGCAGTCCGTCTTCTGTGTACAGGTCCGCGGTAAGCGTTCCGGCCGAAAGATTTGCCGGCAGCGTCACAAAATCGATTTTGTTGGTTGTTCCATCTAATTTACCCTGACCGATATATTGATATACTTTATCATCGGTATGCTTGTATTTTAAAACCATCTTGGTGATTTTGCTATCCTCATTGATGGTATAATCACTCCCGGTAGAAAGCGTCATTGTCTTCGGTACATACCCCCACTCAGCTGTGCCCGATTTCGTATCCCAGTCTTTCAGCGTCAGCTTTATCTCCACGATTTTCAGACGGTTGATAACGAATGTCAAATCGTAAGCAAGTCCCGGATTCAGAACAAAATCGACCTCTTCCGTACCTTTAATCGCTTTAGAAAATTTAAGGGCAGCCAAATCTTCTGTCGTTGCCGTGTAATCATTGATGATCAATGAGGAGAATATCTGTCCCGGATATGTCGTCAGGTTTGTTCCGTTTGGCACCAGGTAATGGGTTTTCGTTGTTGTAGTAATGCCGGAGAAGGCAAATTCAGCCGTCGCGCCATTGGTTGCATTTCCCCCATTGAATACATTATAGGTACCCCTATCCACAATAGGACCATTGGTTCCTGTCCGGGTAAATCGCATATCTATACTTGTAGGCTTTGTGGGTTCGACATCACCGGCAACCTCTATCTTCACATCTACCCGGGTCATCAGGTGTTTGAAGGTGATGTATTCTATAGGATCGTCGGAATTTCCCGATATGGGATTTCCCATATTATCCGTTCCTTTACCCAATAGAACATCATTTGCCCGCGTTGTACCCGCGGTTAAAGTGATGCTCCCATTTTCGGCGATTTGATTTCCCGTATATGCGAACAAATTGATATCTTTTTGACCCAACGGATAATAAACCGTACCGTTCAGTTTATTCCTTCCGGAAGATTTTGCTCCGCCATTGGTTATCGGCTGATTCAAAAATAGTTCGCCGGAGTAGGAGCGGTTGTCCGGGCGGTAAGATAGAAATTAATTTTAGGTACGGCATCAAAATAGGCTTGTAACGGATTACCGGTAGTTATTATTTGTCCATCTCCCAAATCGCCTGCATCGCCTAACGCACGCGTCAGCATTGCGTTTAGCTCGACAGGCACATCGCTTTCGCTCAGCGGTGTATCTACCAACGGATCGGAAGAACAGGAAGCGATTATTCCCAGAAGCAGGAATGCCGCCATGTATTTATATAGTAGTTTCGACATATCTTCTTTCCTTTCTTTTATTCAATTGTAACGGTGCTTTTCCCTTTGTAATCCCACTCAACCAACTGGCCTTCCAGAATAATAGTAGGGTTAGGATCAGGGATGCCCACGTAGACAACCTTTATGGTCAGTAATGTTGTTTTGCCCATTTCGAGGATAGCTCCATCTTCGCCATCCTTGAAGCCGGAAATTTTTTCCTTCACCTCCGGATACCCTACTCCATCATTTATTTTGACAGACACAAAACTATCGTTATGTGTTTCGGGCAGCAAAAAACACGTATAGGTCGGAAGTGTCGCTGTGAGCGTAGTCGACGAACCGATATGCGTACGTATCTCTTCTTCCGTAGGCAATAGAGCATCCAAAGTCCACGTTTTAGGCGTAGTAGCCTGAAGCAAGTCGAACTCCCCGCTTTTCACCTTTGTCGATACTTTCAGCTCCGTTATTCTCAAAGGATTCGGATTCGGGAATTGAGCCGAAGGTATTTCGATTCCTTGCTTATCCACCAATTGAATTTTAATATCCAGCTTTGCCATCGCATGTTGGAATTCACCCAATGAAACAGCTTCGTTCGGTTTGCCCTGAGCATATACTTTATTGTACGGCCCTACAGGCTCCGTGTATATAAAATCCGGAAAAGCATTGGTAGCATTGGCTGTAACCTTTAATTTATCGGTTCCGGCTACACGCTCAACCCGGGCGTCGCCGTCGCTGCCGTGAAATGGGCTGTATGCGACAAAACCCAAATACTCGGCAGGATTGAACGGCCAGTAACGTGTCCCTCCTTCGAAATTGACGGCTTTCTCTCCGTTCAAATTTGCATCCGTACCGGTTGCTTTCACATGATTCAGGTAGTAGGAACTCCAGTTAATCGTGCTATTGTCAGCATTGGCGGCCACAATCCCGATGGTTTTCGTGTTCAATGATTCCGCCCGGGTCTGTATATCCACCGGTACCGGGAGCGAAGATGCCGAAAGGGTGATCGCCACCTGCTCCGTCGTCTCCGGAGTCACAGACTCGCTCTCGCAACCCGTTACCCACAGGAGCGTACACAACATCCCTATATATGTATAATATCTTTGTTTCATACGATTCTTTTATTTTTTCTTTGCGGTGTATGGAACTATTTCGATAAGCGAGAGCAGAAGTCAAGCTTGCTTGAATTATGCAGAGCGTAGAAATAGTCTAAATTTATTTGAACTCGCTTTAATCATGTACTTTAGTGATGATGATTATCTTGCTCGTTTCATCTCCAATATCTTTAGAAATTACTTAATCGTGATGCTGCCATTCGATCCTGGCATCCATTCCGCGATACGTGCGGAAAGCTTCAGACCCGTTTTCGCCAGGGTGATATTCAACACATGGTGCTTTCCTGCCTCGAAGTTGAATGTGCCGGTCCATTGCGCATCATACACTATACCGTTCAGCGTTACTTTTACCAGAACAGGGTCACTCCCTTTCGTTTGGGGCATAACCAATGCCTGGTAACTTAATACCGCGCCTGTATTTGGAGTAACAAGTGGTGTGGGTGCGAAAGATTGACTGTCAGATAAACCAGAAACAGCTCCTGTGGAAATATTCACAGTTCCTTGCTGCATAAAGTTGACAAGTTGTACTGACGGATTGCCACCTGTTATTTCATTCAATGCAAATCCTTCACCAGAGATAATATTAACGGTAACCTGGCTTAACACATGATTGAATGTCAGGTCGATGTTCGCGTTTCTGTCCACTATCACGCCATCCGTAGCTACCAGAATATCGTTTGCACGGGTCGGGGCATTCCTACTGTTCATATTCCAGGCAAAAGTGTTCCCACCCGAAGCGACATCCGAAGCAGTAGACGGAAAAACGGCTACAATCTTGTCGCCATTGGCAAAATCGTCTCTATACCAGGGTATACTTACTCCACCAACTTCTTTAGCGATAAGATCAGTGCCGTTATACACATAATCTTTTTTGATATCGGTACCACTCGCAACGTTATTCGTTGCAGGATTTACTTTGTAGAATCTTATTTCGTCATTTGCCAGGAATCCGGTAACGCTCGTTGCACTTTGATTGAAAGAGTAGCTGAGTTCTACCGGCGTTTGTTCAACCCAGCCGGTTATTTTTACGCTTACCAGCAATTCCGATCCTTTTATGGTAATATAGAGGGTGGTTATTTCGCCGGGGTTATAGATTACCGGATTAACATACGTAACATTGTAGGTACGCGTGCCTATTTTCACTCTTGCTACGGTTTGGCCGGTGGCTATTGTCTGCGCCTGCAAATAAGCACGGGTTAAGACCTGGTCATTATCCGGCACATCCAGGCGGATGTCACTCGTGTTAGTTCCCGGCACGTACACGCCCTTATTCAAACTTCCGCCGATGGTATAGCCCGGTAAGGTAATCTCGGCTGTTTTCAACTGCGCTGAAGTATACGTATCAGAAGACCTTAAAACAACTCTTACTTGCGATACGGCATGGCTCATTTCGAAATGAAGCGCGGTATTGCCTACTCCTCCGTTGTTGTCAACGGGAGTAGCTACGATATAGTCTTTGGATTGATTGTAGGAGTGGGTACTGTTCACGGCGTTATACTCCATCGAAGCAAAGAACCTCCCGGTATTGGGTAGATTTTCCCAGAATAACGGATTGGCCGAATCAGAATAATTCCATTTATCAGTAGTCGAATTATACGTAAAATAACCTGGCACTTCTGAACGTTCGGCACCCGTTGTCTCTTCCGTAAAAAGTTTCAGCACGCTGCCGTTTAAAATATTCTCATTTTCTCCCAGGCTTGGTGTTCCGATGCGTACTTCCGTAGCATAATCTTCTCCTTCTACCCAATCCATCACTTCGGCCGTAATCAGTACGCCTGATTTTTCGATATTCAATGTTATCTCATGGTGCTTGCCTTGCTCAAAAGCAAAGGCGGTATTATCCTTCACTTCGTACACATGTCCGTTTATCACGACTTTCACCAGAGTTGTTCCGGCCGCGATGGTTTGGTGCGGGAAGATCGCTACCCGATCCGCAGGACTGGCAGTTCCTTGCTTTTCCGGTGTAATATCACCTTTACCCGTTCCTATAGCATATGCGCCGGTAACGGCATCCAACGAACCGGTGTTAAAATACTGCGGCAAGGTTACCGTAGCAGCGTTCAAGTCGGCGGCAGAGTAGGTGCCGTCACCAGAACTCAACTTCACCGTTACTTTTGTACCCACATGCTTCATCTCGAGATGAACACCATTATATAATGCCACACCTGTGGTTTCGCCTACTACGTAGTCGTCCATTTGGGTTGAATTCAATTTCTCGGCGTAAACCGATGTCGCGCGGAAGTCCACCGGACCTGTAAAGCTTTCCCAATAGATGGGATCTACAATTCCCCATTTCGCGCCATCGAATATAAATGTTCCTCCTTTACTATAAGAATAATCGCCGTCTCCGTCATCCTTGACATAGAGTCTCAACTCATCATCTTCTTCAAAGCCTTCGTTCTCACCCTGAGCAGTAACTACGTGTACTACATCGTAGGACCTGGTAGGCCCTTCCGTCCAATCCTCTATACTGGCCGTAATCAGTGCAGGAGTAGTTTTCAATGTCAGGTTGAAGGTGTATTTGGAGCCGCCTTTCAGTTCAAGATCTTTGTCCATAGCTGCCGTATATACCCCGCCATTCGCCGTGGTTACCTCGAAAATAACGCCTTCAGCCGCTTCACGGGGAAGCAGGATGGCACGCCCGGTGTGTTCCGATGACAAGGGAATAATGATATCCTGCACGCTTCCGGCGTCTACGGTGAGGATATCGCTCATCAGGTCGTAGCTACCGGTTGTCTTCATCCCTTTAATCACCAGTTCGCTGCCGGTTAAATCGATCGGACTTCCGGCTTCGGTAAGCAGGTTCACCGTAATCATTGTCAAACGGTGGTGGAATACTAAATGCGCATTGGGCTTATTCTTGTTGTTCGCGGTGGAAGCATCCGTATTCTCATGCACTGCCGTCATCAGGTCCAAACCGGCAATATCTGCCTGCCCCGACACATTTACGGGATATGTAGGGTAAGCGCCCAAACCGGTGTAGGGATAATAGGCTTTAAACGTGACATCGCTGCCATCGATAGGATAATACATTTTATTGTTTTCCGGGTTGGAAACAAACGTTCCGTCGCCTCCGGTGGTGACGTAGTCACGATTGGTGTAGAAGTTTACTCCTCCCGATGTACTCAGCATGGTTATACCGATATGGTCGTTTGCCGCCCATGCCGCATCCGCAGCGCGGGTACCCGACTCAGAGAGATTGACCCCGGCCGAGATGATTACGGCGTCTTTGTCGTCCGACGGCGAAGAGAAATCTTCGGTAGTGCAGCCCGCTGCGAATACCGCCAATAAAACGCCGCTCAATAAAGATTTATATATAGTTGATTTCATACGATTATTTTATTTTTTTCTTGTTGGTGTATGGACCTATTTCGATAAGCGAGAGCAGAAGTCAAGCTTGCTTGAATTATGCCGAGCGTAGAAATAGTCTAAATTTATTTGAACTCGCAAATTATCATGTTCTTTTAAGGGGAACTTTTCTTATGCTCGTTTCATCTCTGATCAAAATTATATAAGTTGCTCGCTTTAATTAATGTAATTCAATATTAGTGTCGGGTTCTTTATTCCAGTCTACTATCTCAGCCGACAAGACAACCCCCGTTTTGTTAAGCGTCAGGTTCAGCATATTGTGTGCGCCCGCGGCAAACAGTTTATCCGTAGGTATCTTCACCTCGAAAACGGCTCCGTTCAATTTCACCGACACCATAACGGTGTTGCCCGTGATGGTTTGCGGCATCACGAAGGCTTCGTAGCTGGATACCACCGTTTTACCCGGCACGGTGTATACCTGTACCAATTTCGTCGGATTGAATGCGGTGGTCGCAACCCCGCTCGGAGTGGCCGTTCCGTTTATCACGTCTACCGTACCCGACAACTTAAAGTTGTTCATCTCTACCACGCTCGGGGCCACTTCGGCAGAAGTGAATCCTTCTCCCGCGATGAGGTTGATCGTAACCTTGCTCAACACATGTTTGAATTCAAAATCCACATTGCCGTCAGCCTGAATCTCCCCTAAGTTCCTGTTTATTACAGGAGCCGCCACTATGATATCGTCGGCATGCATATTGGTGGTTCCGCTGCTCTTGCATGTCCACTCGAACGTTCTCGTGCCCGCAGCTAAAGCGGAGGCAGAAGAGGGATAAACGCCTGCGATCAAATCGTCTGTGTTAAAATCATCCCTGTACCAAGGTGTTCCGGTCGGTGTAAGAGAACCATGATCCTGACCGCCTGCATATATGTACGTATTGGTCTCTCCGTTTACGGAAGCTCCGTTGGAAGCCAATTTATAAAACTTGATCACATCGTTGTTCTCGAATCCGCTTGACACCTGGTTGCTGACAGAGAAGAACAGAACCTCATTGAATTCCAATGCCGGCAACTCGGTCCATCCCGTTATCTCAACACTAATGCTCAAACCTGTTTTTTCAACACTGATGATCAGGTTGGTCACTTTGCCCGCCTCGTATTCAATATCGGCGGCAACGGCATCCTTCACATCTTCGGGTTTCACCGTATAGGTGCGTCCGTCGATTTGCACTCTTACGAGCCCCTCTCCCACTGCAACGGTCTGCGGCTGCAAATAAGAGGCGGTATTGTACGTTATATTCGAGTCGTCATCTACGGTTTTTACGGGTTTACCAAGAAGGATGGGCCCTATTTCCGTTCCGGGCACATACATCCCTTTATCTAACCGTCCGCCGATGGCATAATCGGGCAGCGTTACTGTTGCGTTCAACAGTTTGCTCTCCTCATAGGTGTTCGAGCGAAGCATCACATTCACTTTCGCTACTTGATGCGACAATCGGAAGTTGATGGCCGTATTGTCGGTACCACCCTTGTTAACTACCGGAATGGCGGTAATATAGTCGGGCGATTGGTTGTTGCCCGCTGCCGGGCTGATGGCCGGACGCGTGATGGACGCGTATATGTTGCCCTTGTCGGCGATATCCTCCCAATAGAGCGGAGCCGAAGGCCCGTTGTATATCCATGTATCGCTTGCTTCGTCGTATATGAATGCTCCCGGCAGTTGCGCACGGTTCACTTCATCTCCGGTAAAGAGGAACAACTCATCCTTATCCCGGAGGTCTCCTGCATTTGTTCCCAGATTTGCCGATCCGACGCGGACTACTTTAAATTCTATCGTTTCCTCAATCCATGGTTTGATCACGGCGCTCATTTCCACTTTCGCCTTGCTTGCATCGACAATCAAGGTATACGCCGTGCCTTTTTCGTAAACAAAGCCGCCGGCTTCTTCCGCTTTCACTTCATACGTGCGGCCGTTGATGGTAATGGTGAGTATATTCTTTCCGTTCGCGATGATTTGGGGCGGGAAAATCGCCACGTTGTCTTCCGGTATAATATTGCCGCAAGTGGTACCCGGGACAAATTCCCCTTTTTCGTTATAAGAACCCGAATTCAGGTAATCGGGCAGTATGATCGTCGCATTTTTCAGATCGGCCGTTGTAAAGGTTCCGTCGGAAGACAACAACTGAATCGTTACTTTCGACCCGACATGTTCCATTTCGAGGTTTACACCGGTATAGGGCGCTACATCCACATCTTTCGAGATCAGGATATCGGCCATCTGCGTGTTATTCAAAGCGTCGCTGATAACGGTTGCCCCGCGGAATATGGAAGGATTGCCGGAAAGGCTTTCCCAATACACAGGGGTTTCGGGTATCCATCTGGTTCCATCGTAGGTAAATTTGTTTAGCAAACTAAAATCGGCAGCGTCTCCGTCTTTGAGGAAGAGATTTATTGAATCGTCGGCATTAAACCCTTTAGTCACTCCCAGTCCCGTGACAATACGGATAGCATCATAACGGCGTTCCGGGCCTTCTATCCAGGGTTCGATGGTAGCGCTGATCTCGGCGGGCGATTTCAGGCGGATATGGAACTTATGAACGTATCCTGCTTTGAATTCCAGATCGCTGTTCATCGCTGCCGTATACTTGCCTCCGTCGGCAGTCGTGATTTCAAACACCACGCCTTCGCCGGCGGCCCTCGGCAGTACAATTCCCACACCTTGGGCATTGTGCACGGGAATGGTTACATCCGCGGCGGATGCATTGTCTACCGTTAATGTTTCGTACAACAGGTTGTATGTTCCATCGGTTTTCAAGCCTTTTATCACCAATTTACAATTGTTGAGAATCGACATCGCCGGATCATCGGTAGTCAGGTTGACCACTACCTTTGCCAGGCGATGATGAAAATGCAGTTTTACATTGGGATCTTTTGTAGATTTCCCTGAAAGATGCTCTGCCGTCATCAGGTCTATATCTGCCAATGCCGTTTGATCTTTGGTGGATACCGGAATCACTAAATCCGGAGACAAATCCTTTTTATAAGGATAGTATGATCTGAAAGTTACGTCGGCATCATTGGTAGGGAAATAGATGATATGACCTGCGTCGAGAGGGGAGAACTGACCGTCACCCGGCGTAGTGTAACCATAGTTACGGTATGGTTCTATGACATTCGATGTAGCAGGATTCACCATGCTTACACCAATGGCGTCGTTCTCATTCCAGATATCGTTCGTCGCTCTGGTTTGCTGTACATTGGCGGAAATACGAGCGGCTACTTTGCCGTCGTCCGTACCCGGATACATGTCGTCATTTGTACAGGAAACAGCCGTCAGGGCTATTAGTGTACAACAAAAGATACATTTGAAAAAGAATGTTTTCATACGATTACTTTATTTTTTTCTTTGCGGTGTATGCAACTTTTTCGTTAAGCAATATGCAGAAGATAAGCCTGCTTATATTCTTTGGTTGCGGGAAAAAGTCTAAATTAATTTGAACCTTGCGAGGATCATGATTTATTGATTGGTAGATTGAACTATCCTATCATCAAAAAGATGTTCCTGCTCGTTTCCTACAGTTTATATGTAATTATTTTCAGTTTAGCTAATTGATTGGTTTTGCATCGATCCACTCTTCCGGCCCGGCTTTCCAGTCTTCTATTGTGGCTGAAAAATCAGCTCCTGCCGAAAGCACTATCCGGATAACCCAGGGAGTAAGAATATCTTCGGTGTGAAAACCATCGAGGTCGGTGGTAATATCAAAATCCAGCACTCTTTGGATACCTCCCTGATAATGAATGGTTAACAGCAAGTTCTGTTTAACATTGGCGTCTAATCCCAACAATCGACGGGAGTCCGTATAGTATCCGTCGGCATCCATTTCGTCTAATAAATAAGCAGCATACCCTCGTTTCAATGCCGGGTAGCGGTCTTGCGGCCCATTCTCGATAAACGCATGTTTCAGGTCGCGGGAGAGGGTAATGCCGTCTACCGTAGCTGTAATAGATTCTATTAGTGCGCTGTTGTTCCCTTCCATTTTTACTTTAAGGATCAACGGGCGGGTCTGGACATGAGTAGGCACATCATAATTGATAATACCCCAATCAATCAGGCCTCCCTCGACATTGAAATCGATGCACCCTCCAACAAAGTCACTCGGTTCGTTTGCAGCGCCATCGACGGCAGATGATACGGAGATAACCGTTCCATCCGACTTGATATGCTCATTCTCATCCTTCAGAGAAACGGCCTGATAGCTACCTTTTGTCAGTTCCAAAAGCTTTTCTTTTCCTACTTCCGTTTTGCACCATCCCTCCACCGGATAAAGAAGAGAGGTATTTGTATATAACAGGAAGTTGTTGCTTCCTTTTTCCACCTCTACAGGAACAATGGGCGTAATGGTGTATAGCCCCGGGCAGAACTCTGTGTCATAGTCCGACTTGATACAAGACGTAGTAAGTACCAGCAGAGCTGTACAAGCTATTTTACAGATATTTTTCATCATTGGTTCTCTTTCAATATATTGATATATTCCATGTTATTTTTCGCTTCGGGTGTAGACATATCTGCTTTTTCCATATATTTTTCGGCAGCGCTCAGGTCGCCACGTTCCAGCGCTGCTGCAGCTGCATTCAGGTTAGCTTCGGGGCTGTCGGGATATGTGCGCACTGCTGCTTCTATCAATTGATAATACTCCTCCGACCCTTTTTCGCAAAGTCGCGATGCATCATACATTTCACGCAGGCTTAACTGCGAAGGGTCATTCTTCACTACATTACGAGCCTCTTCGGGTGTGTAATCGGGCAGGTGATATTCAATTTCGTAATCGGTATGACGCAGTACCGGGAACCAATGGGCCGTCATATACCGGAATGCTTCCGGCAAGGCTTTCAGTTCTGCTTCTTTCATATCGGGTTCACTATTTTTTCTCGCGATCTCAAGAATGCGTTCTTTGTCTCTCAAGTCAGAGTTTTCGGCCAGTTTTATAAATCCTTCCCAGTTTTCCGACGTATATTGCGTCTTGATGATAGATTCGGGGATTCTAAATTTCTGAATAATGTACTCTTTTAATGCTTTCGTACGTCCTTGCGCAAGGTATGTATTATGTGCATACACTCCTTCGGGCGAAGCATATCCGTGCAGCGTGACGCTTTGTATCTCACTGGTTTTAAACCCTCTTAACGTGCTGTCTATCTTGGCAAGTTCTACCGTATTTCTAAAATAGTCGGGATAAATAACAATCTGGTTTATCGGGAAATCGATATACGCCTGCCCTTTGAAGATACGGCGCTTCACTGCTTCCGGTTCCGGAGCACGGTAGAGGATATCCGGAAGTACCGGGGGAGCAGGTAAGTCGATTTGAGCCAGGGAACTGTATATGATCTCTTCCGACATGTTCCCGCATCCGCAAAGGTCCTGTTCGAGTACCAGTTCGGCATCTTTCATCCAGGGCTGTAATGCCAGGGACGTGCTGTAACTGATCACTTGTTCGTTCTTATTGTCGCGGCGAAATACACGTGCGGCATCTTCCGGCATACGGTTGTTCCGTTCCGACAGGATTTGGCGTTTTCTTCCATATACATGCACTGCCGGCAGGGCTGCCTCGTTATCCGCCGTACGTATAATAGGGGTGAACGTGATCATCCTATTGGATTCAACCTTCATATCTTCGGGCAGTATCAGATCCATAGAAACGTTTAATTCTTCATTGCCTGATACCTGTATCGACATATTTTCGATACGCACTTCTTTACCGGATAAGGTTTGCCCTTGTAAGGCACCTATGCACAACAAAAGGAAACCTGTTATAAATAAATTTCTCATTGAGTTTGATTTTTAAAATAAGTAAACAATACTTAGAGCAGCTTTTGTAGGACCAAAGTAGTGTTTGTCCTTATCTTTCTCGATGCGCTTTCCGCAGTTCCCACACTGATATTTGTCGTAATTGATAAAAGCATAACCGGCTCCTACATTTGCCTCCAGGTTCCAATGTTTCGACAAAACCCATTGGTACCCATACGATACACCGCCACCTATAAATTCTCCTTCGTAACGGTGGGTTTTTAATCCTTCCCACATATTAAACGGCACGTTCACACCACTCATATTAAAAAGGCCGCCATGCAGATGTACTCCCAGGAACGAACCGGAAAATTTTTCACAAAACCAGAAACGGTATTCCGGCTGTATGAGCAGATGTTTTAAGAGCTTCCCTCCGCTCAGTTCCCATGGGTTGTAATTAAAATAAAGATCCAGCGTATTCTTGGGAGCCGTCCCAATTTCCACCGCCAGATTCATGGTCGTTGTGGCATCGGCAATTACATTTGTTTTAATACCGACCACTTGTGCCGTAGCGCTGCTGAATGCGTATAGCAGCCCTATTGCAATAATTAGCATTTTTGATTTACTCATTTCAGTCTGTAAATAAATTTATCTTGTCTTATTCAAAAATAAATAACGTTCGTTTCGATTCTGTGTGTCATCGCACTGTCTATGCTGATTGCTTCTTGCAGATATGAAGGGTGCCTCCATATCCTTACCGGTCGCTTGTGTTCTCTGAAAAGACCCTGCTTGCGTTTCATTTTTATGAAATCACAAAAAGAACCATGGCTCGCTTTTTACATGAAGTAAAAAGCGAGCCGGTATGTACATATAACGATAGGAATAATTGCTTGCCCGATAGTGCCCCATTGCAATAATTGAGAACATTCAATGTGCAGTAACCATTGAATACATAAAACGGATTACCACAATCAAAACGACTTTGGAGCAACAAAATTAAAGCAACAAAAGAGATATTATAAAAAAAGGACAAAATAAAACGAGACAGCGACATACTACATAGATACGACAT
>AGTN01091393.1_pt1 | contig 24846 bp, 19 predicted proteins | sample 314218 | NCBI WGS metagenome assembly AGTN01 (sample SAMN02954264, study PRJNA73603) | bioreactor metagenome | biome: terrestrial; feature: non-aerated bioreactor; material: poplar woody material; isolation source: poplar biomass | place: USA | collected 2006-12 | reverse complement strand
AAGCATACTTGCCGCAATAAAAATCGATAATCGCCTTCATCCGTTCAATCAGTTTCGGACGATGGCGGTACAGGGAATAAATATAGGCGAAATGAGCCGATAATTTGTCGTTTATATACACCTCGCGTCCACCGCTTTCGTTCAGTACGTTCACCTTCACTCCGTTTCCAAAAGAAGTCATGCCGTCTACAAGTATCACATCCACATTCTGGATAAAGCAATTGTCGCCTATGGTATAGTTGGCGATGTAATTTTGCACGTTCTCAATCACTACATTGTCGCCTATGGTGCAGTTGTGTATCACGGCGCGGGCAATGCCGGCATGCTTTGTTAATCCGCCGGCGAGCTCAAACTCTTTTTCGAATATTCCGAGTTCGACCTTCCCTGAAAAATGACTGTTTCTTACATACTGGGGGGTAAACCCGTTTTTGACGGAGACTTGTTCCCAATCGGGGCAACTGCAGCCGTTTCTTTCCAGTATATCTATCTCTGACGGTGTTAGGTTTCTGTGATTATCCATGATGTTGTCTCAATAATGGAGTGGGGATGAAGGTGAAATAAAAAAAACGAGATTTCCGGATGAAAACCTCGTTTTGTGAAATTTTTAGTTGCCTTTTAATGCTGCAAAAACAAGCTTTTCCAGTTCTTCGGCCAATTCGGGGTTGTCTTTCACAGCCGCTTTTGCTGCATCGCGCCCTTGCCCGAGTTTTGTGTCGTTATAGCTGTACCACGATCCGCTTTTTTTGATAATATTCAACTCGGATCCCAAGTCGATAATTTCGCCTGTCCGCGAAATACCCTCCCCATACATGATATCGAATTCCGCTTTGCGGAACGGCGGAGCTACTTTGTTTTTCACCACCCTTACGCGGGTGGGCCTTCCGATTTGCTCTTCGCCGTCTTTTATGGGAGCTCCGTTTCCGCGAATGTCTAAACGCACGGAAGCGTAGAATTTCAACGCATTCCCTCCGGTGGTTGTTTCGGGATTACCGAACATGACGCCTATTTTTTCACGCAACTGGTTGATAAAAATACAGGTGGTCTTGGTTTTACTGATAGCGGAGGTGAGTTTTCTGAGCGCCTGCGACATCAATCGGGCCTGCAATCCCACGTTGGAGTCTCCCATATCGCCTTCGATTTCTTTTTTGGGAGTCAGCGCCGCCACGGAGTCTATCACAATAATATCTACCGCGGAAGAGCGAATCAACTGTTCCGCAATTTCAAGGGCTTCTTCTCCGCTGCTGGGTTGAGAGATCAATAAATTATCGGTATCCACGCCCAATTTCTCGGCATAAAAACGGTCGAAAGCGTGCTCGGCATCAATAAAGGCTGCTACACCGCCCGCTTTTTGCGCTTCGGCGATAGCATGAATGGCAAGCGTGGTTTTACCCGATGATTCCGGCCCGTAAATTTCAATCACACGCCCGCGGGGATATCCGCCCACGCCCAATGCTACGTTCAAACCTATGGAACCGGAAGAAATGACAGGTACTTCTTCCACCTTCTCATCGCCCATTTTCATAATAGACCCTTTGCCGTAGGTCTTTTCAATTTTATCCATTGCTGCACGCAGCGCTTTCAATTTTTCACTGTTCTTGTTGTCTTTTTCTTCTTCCATGATCTTTTACGTTTATTTATCAGCTGTTTATTTCTGTGTAGTTTACGGGGTTTTGACGTGTATCAAATGCATCACTGAGAGAGAACCTCTTCAGTTGATTTTAAAAAATACCTGAACAAACGCTGTTTTCGTGTTTGCATATCAACGACTCCCTCTTTTCTTTCAAATGTACGCTTTTTATTCGAAAAAATTACAACGAAGTTCCTACTATCTGCGCGGCATGATTTTTCGTATCCACGCCTCGCCCTTCAATAATGTGGCGGATAATGCTATCTTCGTCCGCTAAAAACGTGGTGCGTACGGTTCCCATGTATTTCTTACCCATCATCTTCTTTTCCTGCCATACACCGAAGTGTTCCACCAGTTTTTTATCGGTATCGGCAATCAACGGGAAGGGCAATACGAATTTTTCGATAAACTTTTTGTGTGAAGCTGTGCTGTCAACACTTACTCCCACAATTTCGTAACCCGCCTTCCGGAGTTCGCTATAGCCGTCTCGCAAGCTGCATGCCTGCGCTGTGCAACCGGGTGTATTATCTTTCGGATAGAAATAGAGGGCAAGTTTTTTTCCTGCAAAGTCACTCGCCTTTATCAACGTTCCCTCTTGGTCGTAGCCCAGTATTTCGGGGATTTTATCACCAATACGTAATGCCATGATTTTCTTTTTTAATTTCTTGAAGTTTCATTTCCCGTTACTTGCGACGAGAACATACACTTATTCTTTATAGACACCCCAATCGGGGTGGTGGGGTGGTTTATTTGGGTATATCTTTTCAAAGATATAAAAATATTCAGAAGGAGGGAAAGAATAAATACCGATTTTCATACGATTGCTTTATTTTTTCTTGATGGTGTATGAAACTTTTGATGATTTATTAATTTACCGATTACTGTTTAATTGAGATATTAGGCACAATCATTGAATCATCCCATCATCAAATCGGCTTACATGCTCGTTTCAGGTTAATGTATAGACCCCTCCGGGTAATGCCTCCACAATATTTTTCATTTCCAGTTCCAGCAGTGTCATAAAAAGTTCCGGGACCGGTACGTTAAGTTCAACGGCGAGAGCGTTTACCTGCATCGATTCGGCTCTGTGGAGTATGTTGAATACTTTCTCTTCCTCTACTGAAAGGTCGGGGAAAAGTTCTTTTTGTTTCGGAACCACCGCTTTTTCCTGGGTCTCCCATCCCAAATGTGAAAGAAAGTCGTCAGTGCTATGTAGGAGAATGGCTTTGTTGTCCGATATCAATTTGTTACAGCCTGAGGACATTTTGTCGTGAACACGACCGGGAACGGCAAACACTTCCCGAAAATAAGAATTGGCAATATCCGCCGTAATGAGCGAACCTCCCTTATCACCCGATTCAACAACAATAACGGCGTCCGACATGCCTGCGACGATGCGGTTTCGTTTTACGAAATTATGCTTATCGGGATTGGTTCCGCTTGGGAATTCGGTGAGCAGGGCCCCATCCTGCAGCATTTCAACCGCTGTTGAGCGGTGCATGGACGGATATATCCGGTCCAGCCCGTGCCCCAGCACGGCAATGGTGGATAATCCGTTTTGCAATGCCGTACGATGAGCGCAGATATCGATTCCGTATGCCAATCCGCTTACAATTTGAAGGCCCGGAAATTTTTCAGAAAGCTCCTTGATGAACTGCCGGCAAAAATCCTGCCCCTGTTTGGTGGCGTTGCGTGTACCGACAATGCTGATTGTTTTTTCACGATTGAAGTCTGCATTGCCTTTGGCGTAGAGCAGGACCGGAGCGTCAACGCATTGGGTAAGCCGTTGCGGATAACGGGCATCGGTAAAAAACAGGAGTTGAAGATTGTTTTTGGTGACAAATTCCAGCTCTTTTTCCGCCCGTCTTAGTACTTCCGGATTACGTATTTCCTGAATCAACCGTCTCGAAATGCGGGGAATGGCTTCCAGTCTCCCAACGCTGTCTTTAAAAACCGCTTCCTCATCACCTGTTGCCTGCATCAAATTACGGGCATGCATCACTCCCACACCTTTTATTTGCGTGAGTGCTATCTGATATAGAGGTTTGTTTGACATGTTCGGGCTACGGTTTTCTATCCAGATGTCAGATGTCAGATTATCAGATATCAGATGTCTGTTCTCTGTGTTCCATGTTCTATCTACTATCTACTATCTACTGCTGACAGGTCACTGTCAACTTCCTACTTTCAACAGTCTCGGGTCTATAAATAACCGGCAAACGCTTCATCGAAAATGTCGGGGTGCGCCAACTTTCCGTTCACCAGGTTCACCACCTCAATTTTTGCTTTGGCGCAGGTGACATTATCGGATATACGGATGATCTCCTGATGGAAGATATACTTTACATTTATCCGTTCTATGCGTTCGATGGTACATCTGAACTCATCCATTCCTATTAAAGGTACTTTGTAACGAATTTCTACCTTGGCGACTACCGCGTCGATGCCTTGCAGGTGCAATTGATGAAAATTCAATCCCGCCCTTTCCATAAATTCGTGGCGCGTCACCTCAAAATAATGCTGGTAGTTGGCATTATTTACATGCCCTTGCGTGTCGCATTCGTAGTCGCGCACTTTCAGTTCGTGCTCAAAAATAGGTTCAACCGTTCTGCTCATTGATCTTTCCCTTCTTTGTTCTTCTCTGTTTAATCCGAAATCCCGCAACCCGTTATTTCGCTTTCAACCACTCCCGTGCATTTACAAACGCTTCCATCCAGGGCGTCACTTCATGTTTCCGGTAGGCGAACGGATACCAGGCATTCTGCCAGGGGAAAATGGAGCGTTCCGGGTGCGGCATCATGGCAAGGTGGCGGCCGTCGCGTGAACAGACGGCGGCGGCGGCGTAATCGGATCCGTTCGGGTTTCCGGGATATTCGCCGTATATATATTTCGCTGCAATATGATAGGTGGGTTCCGGTTCAGGCAATACGAAACGCCCTTCGCCGTGCGCCACCCAAATTCCGAGCTTTGTTCCTTCGAGCGATTTCAACATCACCGATTCATTCTTGGGTATTTCTACACTAAGGAACGTAGATTCGAACTTATGCGACGTGTTGTGTTCCATTTTGGGATGGGTTTCACCCATCACAGGGTAAATGAGCCCAAGTTCCATCAGTAACTGACAACCGTTGCAAATGCCCAGGCTCAGCGTGTCTTCCCTTGCAAAAAAGCGTTCGAGCGTTGTTTTCGCTTTTTCATTGTACCGGAAACCGCCAGCCCATCCTTTGGCAGAGCCCAGTACATCGGAATTGGAGAATCCGCCGCAGAACACGGCAAACTGTACGTCTTCCAGTGATTCGCGCCCCGACGTAAGATCGGTCATATGAACGTCTTTCACGTCAAATCCGGCCAAATGCAGTGCGTAAGCCATTTCTCGTTCGCCGTTGGTGCCTTTTTCGCGAATTATCGCTGCCGTGAGTCCCGACTTCTCTTTCCTCTCCGCGTTTATTCCCAAATCTTCCATTTCTCCTGTGAAGGACGGACTGAAATCAAACTGAAGCGGTTGTTTCTTGTAATTTTCGAAGCGTTGTTGGGCGCAGGTTTCCCCGCTTTGCTTCCGGTCGAACAGATAGGATGTTTTATACCACACATCACGGAGTGTGTCGATATCAAACTCCTTCCGGAATTCTTCTTTCGCGATAATCAGTTTCCGTTCTTCTATCGGGCGGGCAACGATGGCAAATCCGAGACCGTAGTCTTCCAGGATCTTTTCTACCAGGCGATGATGTTTCACCTGAATAAGTACTCCCGGATTTTCTGAGAAGAGAATTTTAATGAGATCGGCGTGGCGGATCTTATCGAGGTGTGCCTCCAAGCCTCCTTGCGGATTGGCAAAACACATTTCCAGCATGGCTGTTATCATTCCACCGGCGGAGACATCATGCCCGGCCAGGAGCAGTCCGCGGCTGGTGAGCTCCTGGATAGCGGCAAAAGCATTTTTGAAATATTCGGCATCGGTCACTGTGGGCGCCTCATCACCGATCTTGTTCAGCGTTTGTGCAAATGCCGACCCGCCCAGTTTGAAGGTGTCGAACGAGAAATCAATATAATACAAGTACGTTCCTTTTATGTAAGCCAGTACGGGAGATACAATCCTGCGGATGTTTTTCACTTCGGCCGCCGCTGAAATGATGACCGTCCCCGGTGAATAAACCTTGTCGTCTCCGTATTTCTGGGTCATGGAAAGCGAATCCTTGCCTGTGGGGATATTGATACCCAGATCGCATGCAAAATCGGAGCAGGCTTCCACGGCTTTATACAGGCGCGCATCCTCGCCGGGGTTGCGGCAGGGCCACATCCAGTTGGCGCTGAGTGAAACGCTCTGTAAACCGTTGGCCAACGGCGCGAATACGATGTTCGTTAGCGCTTCGGCCACGGCCAATACCGATCCGGCAGCAGGGTCTATCAAGGCCGCTTGGGGAGCGTGTCCAATGGAAGTGGCCATACCGGCGTATCCTTTGTAATCGAGGGCGATAGCGCCGCAATCGCTTAACGGCAGCTGTATTTCACCCTGACATTGCTGGCGGGCAATCTTGCCCGTTACCGAGCGATCCACTTTGTTTGTGAGCCAGTCTTTGCACGCTACCGCCTCAAGCCGCAGTACGTTTCCGATATAGGTTTCCAGCATCTCCACGTCGTACCCGGGCGCGCTGTATTCTTCCTCTGTCGTTTGATCTTCCATAATGGTAACGGGCGGTTTCCCGAAGAAATCTTCCAGTTCCATGTCGATGGGGTTTACGCCGTCGGGTTGACGGAAGATGAATTTCATGTCGTCGGTGGTTTCTCCCACTACGTACATAGGCGAACGTTCGCGCGATGCGATGCGTTCGATCCGTTCAATATCTTGTTGCTCTACGAGTAATCCCATACGTTCCTGACTCTCGTTTCCGATGATCTCTTTCGCGGAGAGGGTCTCGTCCCCGATGGGCAGTTTATCGATGTGGATGATGCCGCCGGTTTTTTCTACCAGTTCCGACAGGCAGTTCAGATGGCCTCCCGCGCCGTGGTCATGTATGGATACAATGGGGTTTTCGTCCGATTCTGCCAGCGAGCGGATGACGTTCGCCACCCGTTTCTGCATTTCGGGATTAGCCCGCTGTACGGCGTTCAACTCAATTCCCGATGAATATTCTCCTGTGTTCACCGACGAAACGGCGCCGCCGCCCATGCCGATACGGTAATTATCTCCGCCCAGCACCACTATTTTTTCACCGCTTTTCGGATCTCCTTTTTTCGCGTCGCGTTTGTTGGCGTAACCCACGCCTCCGGCGAGCATGATCACTTTATCGTAACCGAATTTCTTCTCATTCTCGGTATGCTCCAGTGTAAGTACCGAACCGCAGATGAGCGGCTGACCGAATTTGTTCCCGAAATCGGATGCTCCGTTTGAAGCTTTTATCAGTATCTGTTCCGGTGTCTGGTAGAGCCATTTACGCGGAGGTAGGGCCTGCTCCCATGCGCGGTCCTCTTCCAAACGAGGGTAGGAGGTCATATATACGGCAGTTCCGGCCACAGGAAACGATCCTTTTCCGCCCGCAAGGCGGTCGCGAATTTCACCGCCCGTTCCGGTAGATGCCCCGTTGAACGGTTCTACGGTTGTGGGGAAGTTATGTGTTTCGGCTTTGAGTGAAAGTACGCTGTTTACCTCTTTTGTGAGGAAGAAATCGGGTTTGTCGCCGCTTGCGGGCGCAAACTGCTCTATCAAGGGCCCCTGCACGAAAGCTACGTTGTCTTTATAGGCAGAGATCAGGCTGTTGGGGTTGACGGCAGATGTTTTTTTGATCAGTTGAAACAACGATAGCTCTTTTTCTTCCCCATCGATAATGAACGTACCGTTGAAGATTTTGTGCCGGCAATGTTCCGAATTCACCTGCGAGAAGCCGAATACTTCGCTGTCGGTGAGTTTGCGGCCGAGTTTTGCGCTGACGGAATTGAGATAATCGATCTCATCATCGCTCAGTGCAAGCCCTTCCGCCTCATTATACGCGACGATGTCGTCGATATAAAGAATCTCTTCCGGTTGTTTGTCGATCGTGAAGATAGACTGATCCAGTTTTTCATACCTGCGTTGCAGCATCGGATCGAAATCCGTCGCTTCTGCCTCCGGCAGAGGAGTATATTCTTCCATGCGTGCAATACCTTCTATGCCCATGTTTTGGGTGATTTCCACCGCACAGGTGCTCCAGGGGGTTATCATTTCACGACGCGGACCGGTAAAGGGCTGGAGAATCACGTCCGTATCGAGCATTTCTGCTCCTCCGAAAAGCCAAGCAAGCTTCCCGGCGGTTTCCTGCGAAAAAGCCGGTTCGGCTTGCACGGCGATTACGCTTTGAGAGGGAGTTCTGAAAAAAATATCATTTTCTCTATATTCAATCTGTTTCAGGTGCAAAGTTAATGAAAAGAGCGGTAAAAGCAGTATTAAAAACTCATTTTGTCCGTTCTGATATTGAATGTATCTTTGTACCGGAAATGTATCTTTGCACCGAAACAACCAACCCCTATTCCCGGTAAACAGCTGTGTATGTTTGAAACAATCATTAAAGGGTTTATCATCGGATTATTGATCTCTTCACCGATGGGACCTATTAACATGCTGACCATTCAGCGTACTCTCAACAGAGGACGTTGGCATGGGTTTGCGACGGGGATGGGGACGATGCTGTCAGACCTTGCATATGCTCTTATTACGCTGGTGGGAATAGGTTTTGCTTCCGATTTCCTGACTGAGAATGAACCAACGATTCAGCTTGTCGGGAGCATCATTCTTGTTTTTTTCGGTTTCGGCGTGTTCCGTTCCCATCCGCTGAAGGATTGGGCGCCCGGCGTGCTCCCCGAAGAGACGCGCTATTTCAAGGATTTTATTTCAGCGTTTTTACTCACATTTTCCAATGTGGCCATTATTCTGGTGTGTGTGAGCCTGTTTGCCCGCTTTACGTTTAACCCGCTCGCAGAGGGCGGGAGCTATTTTGCCGTAGGGATGACGGCAATGGGCGCAGCTGCGTTCTTATGGTGGTTTTTTCTTACAATGTTTATCTCCCGGTTGCGAAAACATTTCAACAGGAAAGGACTGATGGTGCTCAACAGAACCGTAGGGGCCATCCTCATGCTGGTAGGGGCGGGAGGAGTGTTCCTTTCGCTGTTTCCGAATCTGTTTTAACCCTGTTTTCCTATTTCAATTACTTCCAAATCTTTGATATTCCCATCGTCCAGCACAAAACGCAGGAGGGTGCGCACGCGATGAAATCCGTACTTGCCTGCTGCGCCCGGATTCATATGCAGGCAATCAAGCTTTTTATCGTACATCACCTTCAGTATATGGGAATGTCCGGCGATAAACAGTTTGGGGGGACGGGAATATAACTGCGGGCGAATAGAGGGATCGTAACGGCCGGGATATCCCCCTATGTGTGTCATGAGCACGTCAACCTTCTCGAGTGTAAAACGCAGCGTCTGAGGATAAACGGCGCGCGTACCGTGATCGTCTATATTGCCGTAAACCGCGCGGAAAGGCTTCATCGCTTCAAACCGGTTTGCCAGGGCGAGCGATCCGATATCGCCCGCGTGCCACACTTCGTCGCACGGAGCAAAATAAACCTCGTATTTCTCGTCCCAATACCCGTGCGTATCGGAAAGCAACCCTATTTTTTTCATCTTCTTCAGTTTCTTTCCGGCAAAGGTACGATTTCTTCCCAAATCCCGCGACCGGAATTTTATACCATTCCTTGAAAAATACCCCGTAATTCGCAACTCGACACCCGAAATAAGAAGTTTATTCGAATAAACTTCTTATTTTTGGGGTTTAATCATATAAAACAAACAAGCATATAAGTAATATCCCCGGAAACATGCTTATACAATAATCGTAGGAAAACCGGTTGCAATGGAAAATAATAAATACGCCTATTTTAAACGCGATATCAGTTGGTTGTCGTTCAACTACCGGGTACTGCTGGAAGCAAAAGACGAACGGCTGCCCATTTACGAACGCATTAAATTCCTCTCTATCTATTCTTCTAACCTGGAGGAGTTCTACAAGATTCGTGTGTCGGGTTATCACAGCTCGTTGCTGGAGAGCATAAATCGCGACGAATCGATAGAAGAAGCGATGAAGACGATTGCGCAGATCAACAACGAGGTGACGGCACAGGAGAAAGAGTATTACGGCATTTTCAACCATATGATTCTGCCTGAGCTCAAGAGAAACAGTATTGTGCTGTATCAGACCGACCAGGTGGAGCCGTTTCATCGTGCTTACGTGGAAAAATATTTTAACGAGGAGGTCTTTCCCTTTCTGCAACCGATGATTATACAAAAAGACGATATCCATTCGTTTATTCAGGATGGACGTATTTATCAAACCATCAGTTTGTTGAAAAAGAAAAAAAGAAAGAGGGGGGTACCTTCAACTATACCTACGCCATCATGAAAATTCCCTATACGAAAATACCACGCTTCATCGAGCTTCCGTCATATGGGGGTAATTTTTACATCATGTTTATCGACGATGTAATAAAAGCAAACATGAAAAGTGTTTTTCCCGGATACGAAATTGTGGATTGCTACAGCATCAAGATTTCACGTGATGCCGATTTCTCTCTCGAAAACGAAGATCAGAAAGATATTGCCGAAAGAATTCTTCGAAAGGTGCGTAAACGTAAAATTGGCGCGGTTACCCGGTTTCAGTACGACAAAGATATGCCTGATTATTTTCTGAAATACCTGTGTGAAGCGTATGAAATTGAGGAGGAAGAGTTGCTGCCGTCGGGGCGTTACCTGAATCTGTCCGATTTGGCGAAGCTGCCCAATCCCGTGGGCGACAGCCTGCAACAGAAACTTCCACAACCCCATCGCGTACCGGAACTGGAATCCAATAATTCCGTTTTGCGCGTATTGCGGAAGCAGGACGTGCTGTTGCATTTTCCTTACCAATCGTTCGATTATCTGTTGCGGTTCCTGTTGCAGGCTGCCTTCGACCCCAAAGTTCTTGAGATAAAGGTGACTCAATACCGAGTGGCCGAAAATTCTGCCGTCATCAACAGCTTGATAAGCGCGGCCAAGAACGGCAAAAAAGTAACGGTGTTCGTGGAACTGAAAGCACGCTTCGACGAAGAGAATAACTACCTTTCCTCCGAGTTGATGCAACAGGCGGGTGTGAAGATCATTTACAGTCTGCCCGGACTGAAAGTGCACGCCAAGCTGGCCTATGTGCGCAAACGCAGTAACGATGTCGATGAACCGATAAAAGGCTATGCTTATCTGGGAACGGGCAATTTCAACGAAAAAACGGCCCGCATATACTCCGATAAGGGGTTGCTTACGTCGAACAAAGAGTTTATCAAAGATATTGACGAGGTGTTCCGCGTGTTGGAGGGGAAGCCTCATATACGGGATTTTAAACACTTGTTGGTGACGCAGTTCAACATGCTTCCCGGGATTCACTCGATGATTGAACGTGAGATGGAGCATGTGAAGAACGGTGGAATCGGTTACATTATCTTAAAGATGAATAGTCTGGAGGACAAAGGAATGATTGAAGCGCTTTACCGTGCCAGTGAGGCGGGGGTGAAAATAGACCTGATTATCCGGGGTATCTGCTGCCTGGTGCCCAACCGGCCGTTCAGCAGGAACATAACCATTACCCGCATCGTAGATGCCTACCTGGAACATGCACGCGTATGGTATTTCTTCAACGAGGGTGAAGAAAGTATTTATCTGACTTCCGCCGACTGGATGCAACGAAACCTGCATCGCCGCATCGAGGTGGCTTTCCCTGTGTATAACGAATCGCTCAAGCGGGAGATCATCGATATCCTCAAAATTCAGCTTGCCGATAACCAGAGTGCGGTGTGGGTGGATGAAAACCTGAAAAACGTGTTTAAACGGGATAACAAGCCCGACGACGTGCCTCCCGTTCGTGCCCAGCTTGCCATCTATGATTATTTAAAACGTGCCACAGACAACTAAAAAACCCGCGCCGGAATTCCGGCACGGGTTTTTTGTAAATTAGTCACTAAAAGTTATTATTCCGTTGTGACCTCCTGGAACAGGTTGGTGCGTTTGTTCGCATTCAATTTTTCGAAATCGTCGCGGGAGCCTACTACCAGCTTGTCGAAATCTCTCTGGCCGGTTCCGGCAGGGATGAGATGCCCGACGATTACGTTCTCTTTCAAACCTTCCAGCGTATCGGTCTTCCCGTTTATGGCGGCGTCGTTCAGTACTTTGGTTGTTTCCTGGAACGATGCGGCAGACATAAAGCTGGTTGTTTGGAGCGCTGCACGCGTGATGCCTTGCAATACCTGGTTGGCGGTTGCGGGAATAGCGTCACGTGCATCCACCAGTTTCAGGTCGCGGCGTTTCAGCGAACTGTTTTCATCGCGCAGTTTACGAACGGTTACAATTTGCCCCGGTTCGAAAATCTGTGAATCACCGGCATTCATAATCACTTTCTTGCCCCAGATGCGGTCGTTTTCTTCCATCATATCGTGCTTGTCTGCCAGTTGTTGCTCGAGGAAGCGTGTATCGCCCGGATCAACTACTTCCACCTTGCGCATCATCTGACGAACGATTACCTCAAAGTGTTTGTCGTTAATCTTCACCCCTTGCAGACGATATACATCCTGAACTTCATTCACAATGTATTCTTGCACGGCGGTCGGCCCCATGATCGCCAAAATGTCGGATGGCGTGATGGCTCCGTCGGAAAGGGGCATCCCGGCACGAATGTAATCGTTTTCCTGAACGAGTATCTGCTTGGACAACGGAACCATATATTTCTTCATCTCTCCGGTCTTGGAGGTGACGGATATTTCCTGGTTGCCCCGTTTGATCTTTCCGAAGGAAATCTCGCCATCGATTTCCGCAACAACGGCCGGATTCGACGGGTTACGCGCTTCAAACAGTTCGGTTACACGTGGAAGTCCTCCCGTAATGTCGCCGGCCTTGCCTATGGCACGGGGAATTTTCACCAGTGTGTCTCCTGCTCTGATATCGTCGTTTTCGTTTTTCACAATGTGCGAACCTAACGGCAGTGTGTATGTACGCAGAATATCGTCGTTCTCATCCACAATGTGTGCCGAAGGCGCTTTTGTTTTGTCGCGCGATTCAATGATCACCTTTTCCTTCAAACCGGTCTGTTCGTCCGATTCTACTTTGTAGGTCATATTTTCCGTGAAGTTCTCGAAACGAATCTTTCCGGATGCTTCCGAAACAATCACCGCGTTAAAGGGATCCCATTCGCAAATCAAATCGCCCTTCTGTACTCTGTCGCCGTGGTTGAAATAAAGTTTCGAACCGTAAGGAACGTTATGGGTCACCAGTACGATCTTCGTGTTCGGATCAACGATGCGCATTTCCACCAGCCTGCTTACTACCACTTTATAGGGTTTCCCTTCGGCATCGGTCGTTTCTACGAAACGGAGTTCGTCGAACTCGACAATACCGTCGTATTTGGTGATGATGCTGTTCTCTGTTGCGATATTGGATGCGATACCTCCTACGTGGAATGTACGCAACGTAAGCTGTGTCCCCGGTTCGCCGATAGACTGTGCGGCAATAACGCCCACGGCCTCTCCTTTTTGAACCATTTGTCCGGTAGCAAGGTTTCTTCCGTAACATTTTGCGCATACACCGTGGTGCGATTCACAGGTAAGTACCGAGCGGATCTCTACACGTTCAATGGGCGATTCGTCTATTTTCCTGGCAACATCTTCCGTAATCTCTTCTCCGGAACTCACAAGTATCTCCCCTGAATTGGGGTGCTGCACATCGTGAACGGAAACACGTCCCAAAATACGTTCGTAGAGGGAAGCAATCACTTCATCGTTATTCTTTATAGCTGTGGCTACCAATCCGCGCAATGTGCCGCAGTCTTCTTCGTTGATAATCACGTCTTGGGAAACGTCTACCAAACGACGGGTCAAGTATCCTGCGTCGGCCGTTTTCAAAGCGGTATCGGCAAGACCTTTACGGGCACCGTGTGTAGAAATGAAATACTCCAGTACCGACAAACCTTCTTTAAAGTTGGCAAGAATAGGGTTCTCGATGATCTGCGCCCCTTCTGCTCCGCTCTTTTGCGGTTTCGCCATCAACCCGCGCATACCCGATAACTGGCGAATCTGCTCGCGCGAACCGCGGGCGCCCGAATCGAGCATCATATATACAGAGTTAAATCCCTGATCGTCTTCCGACAATTGTTTCATCAGGATGTTGGAAAGCTTGGAGTTGATATGCGTCCAAGTGTCGATGATCTGGTTGTACCGTTCGTTATAGGTGATGAAACCCATATTGTAGTTCTCCATGATCTGTTCCACCTCGTCGTATCCCTCCTTGATGAGCGTATCTTTCTCTTCGGGGATGATCACATCTTCCAGGTTGAACGATAATCCGCCCTTGAAAGCCATGGTGTATCCGAGATCTTTAATATCGTCGAGATATTGAGCCGTGCGGGCAACGCCACAGGTTTTGATCACTTTGCCGATAATGTCGCGAAGCGATTTTTTCGAGAGCAGTTCGTTGATATATCCAACCTCCTTCGGAATGGCTTCATTGGTGATAACACGCCCAACGGTTGTTTCGTGCATCTTGCGGATAGGATCGCCGTTTTCGTCGATATCGTCCACTACCACTTTTACCAGTGCGTGAATATCTACTTTCTTTTCGTTGTATGCAATGATGGCTTCCTCTTCGCCGTAGAACGTCATGCCTTCGCCCTTTGCTCCGGGGCGTATTTTTGTGATGTAGTACAATCCGAGCACCATGTCTTGCGACGGAACGGTGATAGGTGCGCCGTTGGCAGGGTTCAAAATATTGTGCGAAGCAAGCATCAGCAGCTGTGCTTCCAGAATGGCCTCGTTGCCAAGCGGCAGGTGAACGGCCATCTGGTCACCGTCGAAGTCGGCGTTGAACGCCGTACAGGCCAGCGGGTGCAACTGAATGGCTTTCCCCTCAATGAGTTTGGGCTGGAATGCCTGGATACCCAGGCGGTGAAGGGTAGGGGCGCGGTTCAGAAGAACGGGATGCCCTTTCATCACATATTCCAGAATATCGTATACAACGGGCTCTTTTCTATCGACGATTTTTTTCGCCGATTTCACCGTTTTCACAATTCCTCTCTCAATGAGTTTACGGATGATAAACGGTTTATACAGTTCGGCTGCCATATCTTTGGGCAGGCCGCATTCGTGCATCTTTAATTCGGGACCTACCACGATAACGGAACGCGCCGAGTAGTCCACACGTTTACCGAGCAGATTCTGACGGAAACGTCCTTGTTTCCCTTTCAAGCTGTCCGACAATGATTTCAGCGGGCGGTTCGAGTCGGTTTTGATGGCGCTCGATTTACGCGAGTTGTCGAACAACGAATCCACTGCTTCCTGCAGCATGCGCTTTTCGTTACGCAGGATCACATCCGGTGCCTTAATATCGATCAATCGTTTCAGACGGTTGTTGCGAATAATTACGCGACGATACAGGTCGTTGAGGTCGGAAGTAGCAAAACGGCCTCCATCCAGCGGAACCAGCGGGCGAAGATCGGGCGGAATCACGGGGATCACTTTCATGATCATCCATTCCGGTTTGTTGATATTCTTCGAGGTGCGGAACGCTTCCACCACCTGAAGTTGTTTTAGCGCTTCGTTTTTGCGTTGTTGCGATGTATCGGTGCTTGCACGGTGGCGCAGCTGATTGGCCAATTTATCCAGATTCAATCTTTCAAGCAGATCGAGAATGGCTTCCGCCCCCATCTTAGCGATAAATTTGTTGGGATCGCTGTCCTCAAGCATCTGGTTGTCTTTGGGTAATGTATCCAGTAGATCCAGATACTCTTCTTCGGTGAGAAGATCCCTCTCCGCAACCTTCTCTTCCAGCGCACCCGCCTGAATCACCACATATCGTTCGTAATAGATGATGGTGTCCAGTTTTTTGGTGGGAATTCCCAACAGATAGCCTATTTTGTTGGGGAGTGATCTGAAGTACCATATATGGGCTACGGGAACCACCAAATGAATATGGCCCGTACGCTCACGGCGTACTTTCTTCTCCGTCACTTCCACTCCGCAGCGGTCGCACACAATGCCTTTGTAGCGAATGCGTTTGTACTTGCCGCAATGACACTCATAGTCCTTTACGGGTCCAAAAATACGTTCGCAGAACAAACCGTCGCGTTCGGGTTTGTACGTACGGTAGTTGATGGTTTCGGGTTTGAGTACTTCGCCGAAAGAATTTTCCAGAATTTGTTCCGGCGATGCCAGCCCAATAGTAATTTTTGAAAAGCTACTCTTTATTTTGTTGTCTTTTCTAAATGCCATATATTATCTGTATAAAGAGTTATCGGAATAGTGTATATAAATAATTCCCCAAAAGCCGGGGTGAGCGGCGTAACGCCACGCCCCGGTCATTAACAGGGGTATAGTTAATCGAGACTGATGTTTAGTCCCAATCCTTTAAGCTCGTGAAGCAGTACGTTCAACGATTCGGGGATGCCCGCCTGAGGCATGGCCTCGCCTTTCACGATGGCCTCGTAGGCTTTGGATCGCCCTACCACGTCGTCGGATTTAACCGTGAGGATTTCCTGCAGGATGTGAGCCGCACCGAATGCTTCGAGCGCCCAAACCTCCATTTCTCCGAAACGCTGACCTCCGAACTGTGCTTTACCGCCCAAGGGCTGTTGCGTAATGAGCGAGTATGGTCCGATGGAACGTGCGTGCATCTTATCTTCCACCATGTGGCCGAGTTTGAGCATGTAGATGATTCCTACCGTAGCGGGTTGGTCGAAACGTTCTCCCGTTCCGCCGTCGTACAAGTACGATTTACCGTATGCCGGCACTCCGGCTTTGTCTGTCCACACGCTTAGGTCATCCAGCGATGCGCCATCAAAAATGGGTGTCGCGAAGGTTGCACCGAGTTCTTTTCCCGCCCATCCAAGTACGGTCTCGAAGATCTGTCCGAGGTTCATACGCGAAGGTACCCCCAGCGGATTCAATACGATATCCACAGGCGTTCCGTCGGATAAGAAAGGCATATCCTCCTGGCGTACGATCCTGGAAACAATACCCTTGTTTCCGTGGCGTCCTGCCATTTTGTCTCCTACCTGTATCTTGCGTTTTTTTGCCACATACACTTTTGCAATCTGCATGATCCCCGAAGGGAGTTCATCGCCGATGGTGAAATCGAAACGCCTGCGTTTCAATTCGGCATCAAGTTCCTTGTAGCGGCGCAAATAGTTGATCACCGTTGTGCGGATAAGCTCGTTCTTGTGCGTGTCTGTAGTCCATTTGTTCAACTGAACAGATTGGTAATCGATATCCGAGAGTATCTTTTGTGTGAATTTGGCACCTTTGGGAACAATGTCCATGTTGGTGTAATCCTTCACTCCTGCAGACGTTTTTCCGTCGGTAAGCTTGAGTAATTTATCGATGAGCACCTTCCTCAGATTGTCCATTCGGGTTTCATACTCCTCATCGAGTTTCGGAAGAAGGGCTTTGTTGGAAAGTTTCGTTTTTCCTTTTTTAGATGCTTTTGAGAACAGGTTGGTGCTTACCACCACCCCCTTGAGAGATGGAGAAGCTTTCAGAGAAGCATCCTTTACGTCTCCCGCCTTGTCGCCGAAAATGGCGCGAAGCAGTTTTTCCTCGGGCGACGGATCCGATTCCCCTTTCGGAGTGATCTTGCCGATAAGAATATCCCCCGGCTTAATGCGTGCTCCGACGCGAACGATCCCTTTTTCATCCAGGTCTTTCGTAGCATCTTCGCTTACGTTGGGAATATCGGAAGTTAACTCTTCCAATCCACGTTTGGTTTCCCGGACTTCCAACGAAAACTCTTCCATGTGAATAGAAGTGAAGACGTCGTCACTTACCATTCTCTCGTTCAGTACGATAGCATCCTCGAAATTATATCCTTTCCATGGCATAAATGCCACTTTGAGGTTTTTGCCCAATGCCAGTTCGCCGTTTTGTGTGGCGTATCCTTCGGTAAGGATTTCACCCGGTTTTACTTTTTGTCCCACCTTGCACACGGGGCGCAAATCAATAGTGGTGTTCTGGTTGGTTTTACGGAATTTGGGGATGGAATATGTTTTTACCGCATCGTCGAAGCTGGTAAATTCCTCTTCTTCGGAGCGGTCGTACTTTATCTTGATGGTAGTTGCATCGACGTATATAATTTCGCCGTTGCCCTCCGACATGATCTGCGAACGGGAGTCTTTAATGAGTTGGCCTTCAATGCCGGTACCCACTATTGGGGCTTCGGTTCTCATCAAAGGGACAGCCTGGCGCATCATGTTGGATCCCATCAATGCACGGTTGGCATCGTCATGTTCAAGGAACGGGATGAGCGATGCGGCAATGGATGCGATCTGCATGGGCGATACGTCCATAAGTTCCACCTCCTCCGGCGTAATTACCGGATAATCGGCATCTTGCCTCGCTTTTACACGCGGATTCACAAAATTCCCTTTATCATCGAGCGGAGCGTTTCCCTGAGCGATGAGCTTGTCTTCTTCTTCTTCCGCAGCGAGATAGATCACCTCCTTGTTGTTGGTGTTTACTACTCCATTTTCAGCTTTGCGGTAAGGCGTTTCAATGAATCCGAGATCGTTGATTTTCGCATACACGCACAGCGATGAAATCAGCCCGATATTTGGCCCTTCGGGTGTTTCAATAGGACAGAGACGCCCGTAGTGTGTGAAATGCACGTCACGTACTTCAAATCCTGCGCGTTCACGTGAAAGCCCGCCGGGCCCGAGGGCGGAAAGGCGGCGTTTGTGAGTGATCTCGGCAAGAGGGTTGGTTTGATCCATGAATTGCGAGAGCGCATTGGTTCCGAAGAAGGTATTGATCACGGAAGAGATGGTTTTCGCGTTGATCAGGTCGATGGGTGTGAAGACCTCGTTGTCGCGTACGTTCATTCTTTCGCGAATGATACGCGCCATGCGGTTCAACCCTACGCCGAATTGAGTGTATAATTGTTCCCCTACCGTGCGTACACGTCTGTTGCTGAGGTGGTCGATATCGTCCACAACAGCTTTGGAGTTTATCAGCTCGATAAGGTATTTAATGATTTCAATGATGTCTTCCTTCGTAAGCACACGAACGTCTACATCACTATTGAGATTGAGCTTCTTATTAATTCGGTAACGGCCTACATCACCCAGATCGTATCTCTTTTCCGAAAAGAAAAGGTTGTTGATTACCTCACGGGCGCTGGCGTCGTCAGCGGGTTCAGCGCTGCGTAGCTGGCGGTAGATGTGGCGGATTGCATCAATTTCCGTGTTGCTCGGGTCTTTCTGCAATGTATTGTAAATGATGGAATAATCTGAAGAGTCTGTGGTTTCTTTGTGAAGCAGGATGGAGGAAACGCCCGATTCGAGTATTTCGTCTATGTGTCCCTGTTCCAGAACGGTTTCGCGTTCAATAATCACTTCGTTTCTCTCGATGGATGTAACCTCTCCGGTGTCTTCATCCACAAAATCTTCCATCCACGATTTCAGTACACGGGCAGCCAGTTTGCGTCCGGTAACTTTTTTGAGATGGGTCTTATTCACCTTTACCTCTTCTGCCAGATCGAAGATTTCGAGAATGTCTTTATCACTTTCGAAACCAATGGCACGGAGCAGCGTGGTAACGGGTAATTTCTTTTTACGGTCGATGTACGCATACATCACACTGTTGATATCAGTGGCGAATTCTATCCATGACCCTTTAAACGGAATGATGCGGGCGGAATAAAGCACCGTCCCATTCGCGTGCATACTCTGTCCGAAAAATACGCCGGGAGAGCGATGCAACTGGGAAACGATAACACGTTCCGCTCCGTTTATCACAAATGTTCCCTTTTCGGTCATGTAGGGGATTGTTCCCAGGTAAACATCCTGAATAACAGGCGTAAAGTCTTCGTGGTCGGGGTCGGTGCAATACAAATAAAGCTTCGCCTTTAGCGGAACACTATAGGTAAGGCCTCTGTCTACACACTCCTCAATAGTATAGCGTGGCGGGTCGACGTAGTAATCTAAAAACTCAAGGACGAAATTGTTACGGGTATCGGCTATGGGGAAGTTTTCCGTAAAAACCTTGTACAATCCTTCATTTTTTCTACTTTCGGGGGGAGCGTCAAGTTGAATAAAATCCTGAAACGATTTTAACTGTACTTCCAGAAAATCGGGAAAATCGAGCGGATTTTTAATCGACGCAAAATTTATTCTTTGATTGGCGTTATTTGAAGACATGGGAATGAGTTTATGAACCTAATATATATTGACACAAAAGGTTAAGAATCTTCAGGAAGAAGATTCCTAACCGTATTAACCTAATTTAGGTAAATGTTATTTAAGTTCAATTTCTGCTCCAGCCTCTTCAAGTTGTTTTTTCAAAGCATCTGCTTCGTCTTTTGTTACACCTTTTTTCAATTCGCTGGGAGCACTGTCCACTAAATCTTTGGCTTCTTTCAATCCTAATCCGGTAAGCTCTTTTACCGCTTTTACTACAGCGAGTTTAGCGGCTCCGGCACTTTTGAGGATTACATCGAAAGCGGTTTGTTCTTCTACTACGGCTTCAGCGCCCGAAGTAGGTCCTGCGGCAACAGCGACGGCTGCAGCAGCCGGCTCGATACCGTATTCCGTTTTTAAAATTTCAGCCAGTTCGTTAACTTCCTTCACTGTTAAGTTAACTAATTCTTCAGCAAATTTTTTTAAGTCTGCCATTTTTGTATTTGTTTAAATTGATTACTAATTCTGTTTGTTGTGTAAAATTAATTTGAATGCTCTTCGACCATCTCCGCGTTCGACAAAACCACTATTGACATTGTTTTTTTCTGCGTTTCTTACCAAAACCAAACACGTTTGTTTTGGATGCGCTCTATCGTCAATTGGTTTTGTTCCCGCTTAATTAGATGATTCTTTTTCCGATAACGTTTTCAATACTCCATGGAGTATGGTACCGCCGGATTGGAGTGCGGAAATAACATTCTTCGCAGGAGACTGCAAGAGTGCAATAACATCTCCAATAAGCTCTGTCTTGCTCTTGATATTTACGAGGTCTTGCAACAGCTGTGCGCCGATGAAGAAACTTTCCTGAACGTACGCGCCTTTGAAAACGGGTACTTTGTCGGCTTTGTATTTATCAATAAGTTTGGCAGGAGCATTCGCTACGTTGGAAAACATGACAGCTGTGTTCCCTTTTAAAATGGGGTACAGTTCTTCGTAGTTTCCTTCCAGCGATTCGAATGCTTTTTGCAATAAGGTATTTTTCACCACTACCAGCTTGATATCCTCTTTGGAGCATTCTCTTCTTAATTTACTTGTTTTTGCTGCGTTGAGCGTAGCAATATCAGTAAGGTAGAAGTTTTCATACTCCTTAAGGTTCGCTGCTATTTGTTCTATTATAAGTTGTTTATCTTCCTTTTTCATAGATTTCTTCTTTGTTAATTAGATTCTTCTGCCGATTTACTGTCCACTTTAATACCTGGACTCATCGTACTGGAAAGATAAATACTCTTAATATAGGTACCTTTTGCCGCCGTCGGTTTTAATTTGATCAACGTTTGGATAAATTCTTTTGCGTTGTCTCGAATTTGCTCCGGCGTGAAAGATACTTTTCCAATAGAGGTGTGAATAATACCGGCTTTGTCCACTTTAAAGTCGATTTTCCCCTGTTTTACTTCCTTCACAGCTTTCGCCACGTCGGGAGTAACCGTTCCGCTTTTTGGGTTAGGCATCAATCCGCGAGGCCCTAAAATACGGCCAAGGGCGCCAATTTTACCCATGATTTGCGGTTGTGTGATGATGACATCCACACCGGTCCAACCTCCTTTAATTTTTTCGATATATTCATCGAGTCCCACATAGTCTGCGCCGGCTTCTTTTGCGTCGGCTTCAGCCTCTGGAGAACACAATACAAGAACTCTTACTTGTTTGCCTGTCCCGTGTGGCAGAGACACAACGCCTCTTACCATCTGGTTAGCTTTTCGCGGATCTACGCCGAGGCGTACATCGATATCTACAGATGCATCGAACTTGGTTGTGGTGATTTCCTTAACCAATGCGGATGCTTCTTTCAGTGAATAGGTCTTTCCCTCTTCAATCTTGCTATTAGCCAACTTTTGATTTTTTGTCAGTTTACTCATATCTCAATTGAAGTTTTAATTATTAATATTTTCCGGGAAATCCCCTTTAACTGTGATACCCATGCTCCGAGCCGTTCCGGCTACCATTTTCATTGCGGATTCAAGGGTGAAGCAGTTTAAATCGGACATTTTCTCTTCGGCAATTGTTTGTACCTGTTCCCAGGTTACCTGCGCAATTTTCTTGCGATTGGGTTCTGCCGAACCGCCTTTTAGTTTACTGGCTTCTAATAACTGAATCGCAACCGGTGGTGTCTTAACAATAAAATCAAAAGACTTGTCGGTGTAATAAGTAATTACCACAGGCAATACTTTTCCGGCTTTGTCTTGAGTTCTGGCATTGAATTGCTTGCAAAACTCCATAATGTTGATCCCTTTGGAGCCTAATGCGGGCCCTACCGGGGGAGATGGATTTGCAGCTCCTCCTTTGATTTGTAATTTTAGTTGTCCGGCAACTTCTTTAGCCATTTTCTTGATTTTAATTAATTACGGTTTTCGAAACACATTGAAGAATTTACAGAATTCTGCGTAACCAAATCTCTGACTATTCTTTCTCTACTTGCATATAACTCAACTCCAGGAGTTGTTTTCTTCCGAAAATTTTAACCATCACTTTGAGCTTTTTTCTCTCATCATTCACTTCCTCTACCACCCCGGAGAAACTGCTGAAAGGACCGCTAATCACTTTCACGTTTTCACCAACGTAGAATTTCATATCCATTTCATTGCCTGCTTCTTCCAATTCATCCATCGTACCGAGGATGCGTTTCACCTCCGATTCCCGTAAAGGCTGGGGATCGGTGGTATTGGGCAAAAAGCCGGCTACATAATTGATATTCTTAAGTTCGTGAATTACATCGCCCGTCAGTTCAGCCTCAATAAGTACGTAGCCGGGAAGATAAGCGCGTTCTTTCATCACTTTCTTTCCGTTGCGCACAGTATACGTCTTTTCTGTGGGGATGAGGACCTGAGAAATGTATTTTCCTAAATCGGTTTTTTTCATCTCTGACTCAAGGAACTCTTTGACTTTATTTTCTTTTCCACTAACGGAACGCAGAACGTACCATTTTTTTCTCTCTTCAGTCATTATGCCTTATATTCAGATTTATAAAATACCGTAGAGGATTTTCAAAATCCACTCAAACAAAGAATCCATGCCGAACACGATAAGGGCAATGATAAGGGAAGCAATCAATACAATTACCGTGCTGCCGGAGAGTTCTTCTCTGGATGGCCAGGATACTTTATACACTAACTCGTTATAAGCATCCTTTAGATATGCAACTATTTTTTTCATTTAATTCGGATCTATTATGCACGGGTCGAGAGACTCGAACTCCCGACACCTGGTTTTGGAGACCAGTGCTCTACCAACTGAGCTAGACCCGTATAAACCCCGCCCAGGCTCTCCCCGAAAGGAGAGAAAATATTACAGGCGGGGCTTTTTATATACACTTCTTCCCTACGGCTCTCCTCACAAGGAGAGAGGTGTATTACGGGAAGATTAATCTATTAACTCCGTAATCTGTCCTGCACCTACGGTACGTCCTCCTTCGCGGATAGCGAAACGAAGACCTACGTTACATGCTACGGGATAGATAAGATCCACTTCGATGGTTACGTTGTCACCGGGCATCACCATTTCCACACCTTCAGGCAACTTGATTTCTCCGGTAACGTCCAGCGTGCGGATATAGAACTGTGGACGATATTTGTCGTGGAAAGGAGTGTGGCGTCCGCCTTCTTCTTTCTTCAGGATATACACCTCAGCTTTAAATTTGGAGTGAGGTTTTACCTTACCCGGGTGGGAGATAACCATACCGCGTTTAATCTCTTCTTTGTCGATACCGCGGAGCAACAGCCCTACGTTGTCACCTGCACGGCCTTCATCGAGTATCTTACGGAACATTTCAACTCCGGTAACAACCGATTTTCTGCCTTCTGAACCAAGTCCGATGATCTGTACTTCTTCTCCGGTTTTGATGATACCGGTCTCAATACGTCCCGTAGCAACAGTACCACGGCCGGTAATAGAGAATACGTCTTCAACCGGCATAAGAAATGGTTTATCCACATCGCGTGGAGGCAGCGGAATCCATGTGTCGACAGCTTCCATCAATTCCAGAATTCTTTCTTCCCATTTGGGTTCACCGTTCAAACCTCCAAGGGCAGAACCTAGAATGACAGGAGTGTTGTCGCCGTCGAAATCGTAAAACGCAAGCAGTTCGCGCATTTCCATTTCAACCAATTCCAACATTTCTTCGTCGTCAACCAAGTCCACTTTGTTCATGAAAACAACCAACTTGGGAACGTTTACCTGGCGTGCCAAGAGGATGTGTTCACGTGTTTGGGGCATAGGGCCGTCGGTAGCGGCAACTACGATGATAGCACCGTCCATTTGAGCGGCACCTGTAACCATGTTCTTCACATAGTCGGCGTGGCCCGGGCAGTCAACGTGAGCATAGTGGCGATTTTCTGTTTCGTATTCAACGTGTGAAGTATTGATAGTGATACCTCTTTCTTTTTCTTCAGGAGCGTTGTCGATTGAGTCGAACGAGCGAACTTGAGAGAATCCTTTTTTTGCTAAAACGGTAGTAATAGCAGCTGTTAAAGTAGTCTTACCGTGGTCGACGTGACCGATTGTACCAATGTTCACATGCGGTTTCGTCCGGTTAAAATGTTCTTTTGCCATAAAATGTCCTATTAATTAGTGTAAATAAAATATGTATTTCTATTCTTATTGTTTGTAAACAGTAAACCTCAAGACACGGGGCGTACTCGCCTTTATCTTGATGAAATGTCGATCTGTCTGTTTTTGAGCCGATGGCGGGAGTTGAACCCGCGACCTCTTCCTTACCAAGGAAGTGCTCTACCACTGAGCTACATAGGCAAAAAAAGAGCGGAAGACGGGACTCAAACCCGCGACCCTCAGCTTGGAAGGCTAATGCTCTATCAACTGAGCTACTTCCGCAATTTAGTGTGACAATGTGCAAATGTGATTAATGTGCTAATTACCGGCACATTGGCATATTGACTAATTGCTCATTAAGGGTGGGCAGTGATGGATTCGAACCACCGAAGGCGTAAGCCAGCTGAGTTACAGTCAG
>AGTN01747191.1_pt1 | contig 24961 bp, 15 predicted proteins | sample 314218 | NCBI WGS metagenome assembly AGTN01 (sample SAMN02954264, study PRJNA73603) | bioreactor metagenome | biome: terrestrial; feature: non-aerated bioreactor; material: poplar woody material; isolation source: poplar biomass | place: USA | collected 2006-12 | reverse complement strand
CAAAATTGTACAACTATCTATCTCTGTTACAAGACAAAACAGATTATTTTCCGGGAAAGGTATACAATTTATTTGTGCCATGTTATATAATTATAACGAAGAAAGTCAAATTCAAGATAGCATACTACCGGGTAATATTTGTTTAGAACAATGATATTGGATTATTGCGAATATCCAGCCGGTATTATTATAATGTTTTGAAAAATATTATATTTTAAACATATTGCAAAAATATATAACAAATATTCCTTGTAACTGTAGAAAATGACATTAAAGCTATGAGTGTTGATATTTTATGTTAAATGAGTGCGGAGATATATGTTGAGTATTTACTTATTTAATTTGGTTGCTTCTCACGGTATGGCATTGTAAATAATTTCCCCCTCTCCCTGCTTTTCGGGAAAGAGAAATTCAGCACGGGGTTCATAGTGGTATGCCGGCCAATAGAAGGCGGCTATGGTGTATTCCGGTTCTTGTCCGTTTTTATTTTCGGAACTGTTTGTACATGCCGAAAACAAAAAAACGAGGAAGAAAAGCCATACGATAAGATTGGATTTTTTGGAATTCATTTGTAGGTAATAGCAAGTAATGTTCATTTGTATATAAGTAGGTATTAATTATCAATCATGTTTCTTTCCAGCTAACGTTAAAATTTCTCTGTATCGTTTTATCTTGGCGTCATTTGTTTTCTGCCGATAACACCCGGTACTGATGCATTATTTAAGGGAGAAGGACGCCCCTTTTCAGCGTATAATACAAAAATAAGCGTATCCTATTTTTCAACTCCTTAACGAATGATATAAAACTGTGTTTTTTGACATTTGGCACCATGGTCTCCATATTTTGTGTTTCAGGCAGCGTGCAATCTTTTTCCAAAAAAGTTCATAATCTTTTTTGGAGGTTGGCGTGTTATGTAACTATGTTTTAAAACATTAGATTTTTTTTGTACTTTATATAATTAACCGTACTTTTATTGTGTTATATTTTGGTCTTTTTTGATCAATCAAATCTTTTTTTACTAAGGTCAACAGAGTGTAACTTATTAATCTGAGAATTTGAACACTACTTTATAATGGACAACTAGGAGGTTTTCATTATTTTATATGAACTACTTAAATAGTATATTATCTCCTTTACATAATTGTGAAGAAATTGCATTTCATGTTTGTAAATTATTTGGAGTGCGTGTGACTACAGCATCCTTAAGATTTTCTTTGTCAGAACATCCGGACTTTCCCAGCTTGTTATCTCTCAGTGATGTACTGCAACACTACGGCATTGCCAACACATCATTGCAGGTAAAAGAACCCGAAAAACTGATTAAGTTGCAGACGCCTTTTGTCGTTCAAGTAAAAGGGGAGAAAACGGACTCTCTATTGTTTGCAGTTGTTTACGCCATTACATCCGGACAGGTCGAGTGGTCTAATCCTGAAACGCATAAAAAAGAAACAATCTCATTTTATAAATTCAAAGCGCTTTTTACTGGATACGCACAGTTTTATGAAGTCAGAGCAAATGCAGGAGAAATAGATTATGGAATTAAACTAAAAAAGGAAAAAGTATCCAATTTTGTTAACAGCGCATTGGCTCTTTCCATACCTGTCCTTACGTTAATTATATCCATTGCAGTATTCATTGTGAGGGGGGCGGATGGCTTATATTCGATATTATATGTACTTATTACTCTTGTAGGGGCTATTACGGGAGCACTGCTTATCTTTTATGAAATAGACCAACATAATCCTATATTACAAAAAGTATGTACTGGTGGTAAAAGAACTAATTGCGCTGCGATTCTTCATTCCAAAGGTTCTAAAATATTCGGTATTCCTTGGTCCGTAATCGGGTTCAGCTATTTTATGGGTGTGCTTGCGGTATTACTTGCCGGCGGTGTATTTGACCCGCAGATACTTAGCATCGCCGCGTGGATAAATGTATTGACACTACCCTATATTGTGTATTCTGTTTATTATCAAAGGTCTGTAGTAAAACAATGGTGTCCTATGTGCCTGACGGTTCAGATAGCATTGCTGCTGCTCTTTATTATATCTCTTGCCGGAGGTTTTTTGTTTGTTCAGTCATTTTCCTTTTATTCAGTATTACCGTTTATTATAAGCATTGGTATAGTATTTATGGCAGTACATCTTTTGCAGTCAGCGATAAAAAAAGGCAAAGTAGCGATGCAATATTCACGTAGGTTACAACGGTTAAAGTACAATCCACAAATTTTTGAAACGCTACTTGCAAATCAGAAAAAAATAACAGAATCGACTGACAACATAGGTATTACCTTAGGTAATCCAAAAGGGAAAATACATCTGATAAAAGTATGTAATCCATATTGCATTCCATGTTCCTTAACTCATCCGATTTTAGATGAGCTTTTGGGAAACAATCCTGAAATAAAATTGCAAATAATTTATTCAGTTTCAGAAGCTGAAAATGATTATAGAAATAAACCTGTAAAAACGTTATTAACAATAGCTCAAACTTCAACTTCCGAACAAATTAGAGAAGCGCTGAATAATTGGTATTTGCCAATAGAAAAGGATTATGAATCTTTTAATAAACAGTATTATTTTGACAACTCAATTTTAGAAGAAAAGTCAAGAGCAATAAAAAAAATGCGGGAGTGGTGTGAAAAAACAGAAATTAAATTTACGCCTACTTTCTTTATAAATGATTATCAACTACCCGATATTTATACCGTAGAAGATTTGCGATATTTTCTTTCGGTATAATCTGCGGTAACGACTGACAGGTAAAATTTTAGTATGATGCAAAAGAAGTCCTTTTTGATAAAATTAGCGTTACTCGTTTTCTTATTGAATATTTTATGAATTTACGGAATAAACGGTTTATATCTTTATTTTATTGATTATGAGTTATTTGGTAACAATCATTAATCTTGCTCATCGCACAGACAGACGTGAACATATCTTGAAACAATTTAGCGATAAACCTGAGTTTACGTTTACTATTGTACCTGCTATTGAACATACAAAGGGTGCTTATGGCCTTTGGAAAACTATTCAACTAATAGTATCTACTGCATCCTTGGAAGAAAGAGATTTTGTTATCTTATGTGAGGACGATCACACCTTTACAGAGCATTATTCATTTAAATTTCTTAAAAATTGCGTTGAACAGGCAATAGAATTAGATGCTGATTTGCTGTCAGGTGGTTATAGTTGGTTTGCTAATGCGGTGCAAGTGACTGAAAACCTGTTTTGGGTTGATAAATTTAACGGTATGCAGTTTACAGTTATTTTTCAAAAATTCTATGAAACTATTTTGAATGCTAATTTTGGCGAGGATGTTGTAACGGATATTTATCTGTCTAACTTGACAGATAACAAGTTTGTGACTTATCCCAATATCTCAACACAAAAAGAATTTGGTTATTCGGACGTGACACCTTACAATGGACAAGAAGGTTACATAAATGTAATTTTCAGAAAATCAATAAATCGGTTTAACATCCTCAACAAAGTGAGGAATTACTATTTTAAGCAGCAAAACACTCAATATCAATAATAGTTGAATTATGTACTCAGATATTGTTATTCCTACCTATATTATTAATCTGAAAAAACGTAGCGACAGATGGGCGCACATTCTGCAACAGTTTGCCGATAAACCGGAATTTGAGGTGCACCGGATAGAAGCCTGTGCACACGAAACAGGCGTAGTGGGGCTTTGGAAAAGCATTGTCAGTATTATCAACCAAGTTAAAGACAAGGAAGATGATGTAATAATTATGTGCGAAGATGATCATATTTTTACCGAATATTACGATCGGGATCTTTTAATAAAAAACATAGTAGAAGCCTCCACAGAAGGAGTGGAACTACTTTCCGGAGGAATAGGCGGATTTGGGAATGCTGTTCCTATAACTGCCAATCGTTACTGGATAGATTGGTTCTGGTGTTTCCAATTCACCGTACTATATCGCCCTATTTTTAATAAAATACTGAACTATAGTTTTTCAGAGGTCGATACGGCAGACGGAGTGTTTTCGGAACTTACAAGCCATAAAATGGTTCTTTTCCCTTTTATCTCCATACAGCATGATTTCGGATACTCCGATGTTACAAGGGCTAACAATGAAACAAAAGGAAAAATAACAGAATATTTTCGGGAAGCGAATGAGAAAATGAATATCTATCATCACGCTAATTTGAAATATCTACAAAACAAAAAATAATAGCATAAGCCGAAAAGCTTTAATAGAGTAGGCAAATATTTTAATTTTATATTTTATGGCAAAATTAAAATTAAACCTTGCTGAAGAAGCAGGTGAAATTCTAACAAGAGAGGAATTAAAGGCAATAGCCGGCAATAATGGTAATGGTAGTGGATCGGGCAGCGGTTCGGGCAGCGGTTCGGGCAGTGGTTCGGGCAGTGGATCAGGCAGCGGTTCGGGTAGCGGATCAGGCAGCGGAGAATGTGGCTGGGATGGCGATTACATATCTATACGGGATGCAAACGGTTGCAAAATAACCGATTCCAAGCCTTGTGATGGCAAAAAAGAAGGGGAGAGATGTAATTATTACAGGTATACGAGTACAGGTAAGTTACTCCCTCATGAAGGCACTTGTCGATATAGCGGGTGGTTATACACCTTCACATGCAAAGCTTAATACAGGATATGAATCAATGTACAACTTAAATATTTAACAACATGAATATAAGGAAAATAATTTTACTAACGGGGCTTATATGCTGCCAAATATCGATGTTTGGCCAATATATCGACCCCAGTATGTTTAGAGATGATCTAGCGATGGACACCGCAACAATCGAAGTTTCGTACCGTTTTACCTTTGTGCGCGACACCCTTAAACCGGATGTATATACCAACCCCGATGAACAAACGTTGCTTATCGGAAGTAAAATATCCAAATATTTCAGTCAGAGACTCGCAGACAAAACAGAACAGGGTAATTTTTTCAGTCCTATAGAAGGGGCTTGTTCGTTCGAGATTTTTAAAAATCATTCGGAAGGCCGGATGACGGTTACGGATATCGGGCATGATTTTCTCCTCGGAGCTAATTTCATGTACGAAGAAGAAATGCCCAAGATCGATTGGAAATTGACAACCGACACTTGTACGATTCTTGATTATCCTTGTCTGAAAGCGACAACCTTTTTTAGGGGAAGGGATTATGAAGCATGGTTTACAAAAGTCATCCCTATCAACGATGGCCCGTGGAAGTTTCACGGATTACCCGGATTGATTTTAAAAGTTTCGGACAGCAAACGGCAGGTGATGTTCGAATTTGCAGGATTTAGACATTTGGTAAAGCCTAAGTCCATTTTATTATACGATTTGGAATATAAGCATACTTCCCGGCAAGAACTAAGCGGTTTTTACAAAGAATGCCTGGACGATGCAATCGGATATGCAATAAAATATAAGACAGAACTTATGGGCCAAATTGATTATGTTCCGCCAGGACCCTATAATCCGATTGAGATTGAGTAAAACAGTATCGTTTAGTTTTACATTCATCTTGGATGGGCATATGAAATTATAAACGAGACATAAGACAAAATATAAATAAATTCATAACTTAAAGTTTTAGTAGGATGAACAGTAAGAAAATAATTTTACTAACGGGGCTTATATGCTGCCAAATATCGATGTTTGCCCAATATATCGACCCTTCATCATTAGTAAGAAGTCCGGTTATCAATGCAGGTGAAACGATCGATTCCGCGGCCATGAAGATATCCTACCGGTTTATTTTTGTGCGCGATACGCTCAAACCGGATGTATATACCAACCCCGACGAGCAAACGTTGCTTATCGGAAATAAAACATCCAAATATTTCAGTCAAAAACTCATTGAGATAACGGATAAATCTTCCTATACCGATAGACAAGGGATAAGTTCATTCGAGATTTATAAAAATCATCCGGAAGGCCGGATGACGGTTACGGATATCGGAAATGATTTTCTCCTCGGGGCTAATTTCATATACGAAGAGGAAATGCTCGATATTGATTGGACGTTGACGACAGATACCTGCACTATTTTTTATCTTCCCTGCCGGAAAGCGACAACCTTTTTCAGGGGAAGGGATTATGAAGCGTGGTTTGCAAACAGCATTCCCATTAGCGAGGGGCTGTGGAAGTTCCATGGGTTGCCCGGATTAATCTTAAAAGTTTCGGACAGCAAACGGCAAATAATATTCGAATGTACCGGAATCCAGCAATTGGCAAAACCGGAACCCATCTCGATGCATCGTTTGAACTATCAAGTTACCACCCGCGAAGAATTGAATAGTTTGTACAAAAAATGTTTGGCCGATGTGGTCGGATATGCAAAAAAATATAAGACAGAACTTATGGGTCAAATCGATCATGTTCCGCCAGGACCCTATAATCCAATTGAGATTGAGTAAGCAGGTATTCATATCCGGGTTATTATTCCCTTCATGAGATTGATAGGCTAATAGCGGAGTTCTATAATATGCTTTGGTAACGTATAAGAAAACAGCATTATTTGTCATTCTATTTTTATCAACCCTTGAAAACTGAGATAATGCTCCGTAATATTCAGGGAATCTACCGTATTACGTGTTTCAATCGTGGTTAAGGTGTGTGTGTTGAAACCTCCACCTACATCGTTGTTATATACCCATGACGGGGTAGGCCACAGGCAGGCGCGAAATTTCACCGCACGATAGAAATCCATGGTTACACCGTTTTGCCCATGGTGAGCCATTTGCATGTAATCACAGTCCAATTCTTTCCGATACGGGCCGTTCAGCAATTTGTCTCCGGCTTCTGCTCCCGCGTCGGCGAGGAATAATACCGATTTAACGGGGTCCCATACTTTTATTACCATACTTGAATTGTTATAGGGATTGGCTGTTAATTCCTCATTTTTAATTCCAAGTATTTTGAACGTTGTATAACCAAAAGTATATGTCATACCCAGCGTACCTTCGATTATTTCCACACCCGATTTTTTTGCTGCTTCATAATACCTGATAGCCTCATCTTTATAGTCGGGCTCTCTGGCTAAAAGTTCATCCGAAAAGGTCGATTGACAGATTTGATGTATTTTAATATCCATAGGGTTTTCCAGTATTCGTGTGAATGCTCCGATATGATCGGGATGGGGATGGGTTACGAACCAGCAGTCGACCGTGTTCCCAAGAGCGCCGAGAAACCCCCTGAGATATCCTTCTTCTTCCGTTACGCCACCGTCCATGACGATTACCTTACCGTTACCCGTACGTATCACATACGAATTTCCTATGGTGTTTATCTGTGAAGGCAATTGCCATAACGTGAATGTATCATCCTTCTTTGAAAATGAAGGCAAGGAAAAGCGGGTTCGTCTGTTTTCCGATACCGACCCATGATATGCTTCCGGATTTTTTGAAATTTTTGTATCGATGAGCACGTCATCGTTTTTCTTTCCGGTAAAGTCGGTATTAATATCTAATTCACGAAGAATGGAGGCGATATATTCATTGTCTATACCCGACCCAGGATGAATATAAATATCCCAGTTTTTGCTTAGTGAAACGGATGTACCCGAAACAACCGTGTGTGCCGGTTGGGGAACGATCGGCAATATCTCCGCACTTGTTGCGAATACATTTGTTGCAGAACAAATAATGATTGTACACAAGATATAAATAGATCGAAAACTCATAATGCTATATAGTTAGTTTTAGAATGCTGCTGCGGATTTCCGACTGATTTCATTTACAGGCAAGGTTTCCCAAAGCGAAGTGGCTTTTGCAGATTTCCACCTTGAGCCGGGCGTGACTTATGAGTTTATTTTGTTTTGGGGAATTGCCATGAATTATGATATTCGGGCTGTATAAATCTGTTTGCAGCCGTATTGTCAAAACTCATCGACTTGTCGTTATAGATCAGAGGAATACCTCCCATTCGAGCCGAAATATTTCCCATATGTGCATATTTGGCACATAAACTTCCTACCTCAACAGGGCATGCCGTGCTTCTGTTTTTGGTATCGACACAATGCAGGAAGTTAGTCACATGGTCTTCGTGATCTTTAGGATCCGCATCTATTTTCTTATATTCCAGCTTACCGCTTTCAGGTATTATTTCCCAATTGTTTCTGTCGGCTACGATTGATCCGTTTGTCCCTCTGAACATCAAGCCATAGTTCCTCCCCCCGAGTCCTGTTTCTATTCCTGCATTGTTAGACCAATTGATAACAAAGTCATCAAGCTGGTATGTTACATTCAATGAGTCGAATGTCTCGTGTCCACCTTTGGGATAAAAATAATTCCCCCCTATGGCAATGGTCTTGTTTGGCAGATTATTGACCTTCATTCCCCAGAGTGCCATATCCAGAAGGTGTACGCCCCAGTCGGTCAATAATCCTCCGCCATAATCCCAGTATACACGCCACAAACCATTGAACTTGGCTGCGTTGAACGGAACTTTAGGTGCAGGACCGAGCCACATGTCGAAGTCTACGCCGTCGGGAGCGGGTGTATCTGCTACAGGCGTAGCGATGGCTGCATAGTTGAAGTTTGCCCATACGTTGACCTGCCCTATTGTTCCCAGATTTCCTTCATGGATATATTGTATCATCTCGTTCCAGTGTTTGGCGCTACGTTGTTGTTGGCCTACCTGTACCACGGTATTGTATCTGTTCGCTGCATGAACCATTGCATTACATTCTCCGATACTGTTGGCTATTGGTTTCTCCACATATACAGATTTTCCAGCAGAGCAAGAGTCCACAAATTGTAGGCAATGCCAATGATCAGGCGTCCCGATAATCACGATGTCTAAATCTTTCAGGTCTAATATATGTCTATAGTCCTTATATTGGGAGGCCTTTTGATTATACTTTTCCTGCAGTTCTTTTGTCCGTGAATCCAATAATTCTTGATTGACATCACATAGTGCAACACAGTTTACATTTTTGTGTTTCAAAAAATCCACCAGATTTGCCCATCCCATATTCCTGCAACCTACTAAAGCTACATTCACTTTGTCATTTGGCGACAGTGAATTCAGGACATTACTATTTCCCAAACGAGGTAAAAATGTTCCTATTGCCAGTAAAGAACTCGTTTTTAAAAAATTCCTTCTCGAAACCATATCATAATTTTTATAAATCTCTGATCCAGATATTTCTAAAAGCAACCTCCGTCCCATGGTCTTGCAACATGAGTGGCAAACGTCCATGCGTGGAATAATCAGGATAACCAATATAAGGAGTATTTCCTTTCAGGATATAGTTGTTTTGAACAAGAATCCCGTTCAATACTACGGTAATTATAGCCGGAGTTTCCAGCTTTCCGTCCGTACCGAAGCGTGGGGCTTTCCAGTAGATATCATATACCTGCCATTCACCATTCCTGGTATACGCATTAGCCAATGGGGCTTGTTGTTTGTATATGCTTCCTACCATTCCGTTTACATAAGTCTCGTTGCCGTCGGCATCCAGTACTTGCACTTCGTATCTCGATTGCAGGAAGATACCACTATTGCCGCGATTCTGACCTGTATGGTTCCCGGGAGCAGGCGATTTGAACTCAATATGTAACTGCACGTCGCCGAAGTATTGCCTGGTCTTGATATTACCTGTTCCGGGTATTATGGTTAGTGCTCCGTCGCGGACCTCCCATTTAGGATCACCGCCGTCTTCTCTCCTCCACAGTGAAAGGTCCTTACCATCAAATAGGATTATGGCATCGGACGGAGGGGTCCCCGGTTTATCTCCCGGTACTACTTTTGGCGGTTTTGGGGAGTACCATTCGGTTTCTTCGGGAACCATCTGGGTGAATAAACTGATTGTTATAAAGGTTGTGAGTAACAGTAATAAAATTTTCTTCATATTCCAATGTTTTTTGATTTTATTTGTTTGAACTAATAGTAGAATTGTTAATATACCATCCGGCGAATGTTGGTGAACCTATCATCCGGACATTCTCATCCGGAAGATAAGAATATACCTTAAAAATCTCATTTAAAAGTTGCGTGTATCAAACAGAATGCTCTATTTTAGGTTGTTAAACAGCAGATAAGACTCACCTGACACATGAAAGACAAAAATACAAAAAAATTATAATTTACTCCCACATCACTTAACTTTCGCCGGCAATATCTTAAAAAAGGCAATATTAAAACCTGCCTACATCAGATGCTTGTGTGATGCTGCCGTTATGTTAGAGTGTTACCCGGAGCCACTTTCCCGAGAGTGAAGCGTCAATATCGAGCAACAGCAGTTCCCCCTTCACTCTCGAAGGAATGATCTTTTCACCCAGTTTTACGACAGGCGCTTTCCTGCCTGTCGCGATGGGTAATGTCACTTGCCCTGTACCCACAATCTGTATCTGGTAAACAGTTCCCTTCTCATTGATCTCCGGAATGAAGACAATTTTCGTCAACGCTTGTTCGGCAAAGGTATAAGAACGACCGTCAATGGCGATACCTTCACAGTGGTTGCCGATAAAGGCTGTCAATCGGTTGTCGTCACCTGTTCTGAAGGCCATTGAAAGTTTTCCGTTGTATGTGATCCTGTGTCCGTTGATAGCCGCATTGTTGAGTTCAATGGTGTCGGTAGGCAGCGGATTAACAGCCAGGGCTTGTGCATCTCTTTCGGCATCGCGGGAAAAGCCGGCGTGCCAGTTCTCACGATGTGTGCGATAATGCCGTACGACCATCGTCGTGGTGTTTGGAAATGTGGTCACAAAGTAATCCGAAGTACGCGACACCACGGACGGATTGTCGTTCACACCCGTCAGACGCCCGGTGGCGGGATAAGCATTGGCTGCATGAAGCAGTCCGAACAACGTGCGGGTTTCATACCCGAGGCTCTGCGACTGATCGTCACGTGGTCGGAACCCAAGATAGTAAAATGCCCCTTTCCCGTGATCGGTTTTTACCCCGATAATTTTTCCGTCACACTGTGCAACGACTTCATTGCCGTTGGGATCTGCCGGATAGATCCGGTCTACGAGGAAATCGGTCAGGATGGTTTGTGCCGGTACGGCAGAGAAACTTCCACTGAAGGTAATCTCCTTGCCTGCTGCAATTTCACCCATATATTCGTCGTGTTGGTAGCGAATTCCCGCCAGTTGCTGCCATTGCGCCGTACAATCTTCCCCTTCCGAGTCTACCAACGGCGGTGTGCCGAACCAGAGCACTCTGCCGCCATTTTTCATAAACTGCGCCAGCATATCGAGCAGTCCTTTTTCCGGCAACGGTTCAAAGAGCACGACCAATGTGCCGTATGTTTTGTCTTTTACCTTTAGTTTGCCGTCAGCCAATACCTCGCCCATCTCCATCAATTTTTGGGCAGTAAGATAGTTGGTATAGCCATATTGGGTAATCCAGCTACCGAAGCGTTCTTCAACAGCCACCAAGCTCAAGGGATAGAGCGTCAGCACATCCACATCGCGGTGAACACCTCCCGTGATCATTGAGATGTCGCGGGGTGGCTGGGCGCCAAAAGCGTAGTTGATAGCCATACGGCGTTCCAGAGCCTCGGCCGGGAAGCCCCATGCAGCCGCATAAGCATTCGGATATTTGTTGATCACCCCGATGGAGGAGGCCATGGCCGCGCCGTAATAGTTGCGGTCGCCCCAACCACATTCGGCGAAGTCGTTACCGGTCGGTTGCAGGTATTCACCCCACTTGAAATAGTCGTAACAAGCTGCCGCCGCCTGATGTACCGTATTGCTCCATACAAAGTTAGAGGTGTACTCGTACTGAGCGGGTACTATAGGTAATTTTTCCGTATTCCACAGATCGATGGTAGGGCTTTCCGCCCAGGATGCGTGTGCGCCGGTCTTCAATTCGCGTTTGAACAGTGATTCGGCATATTTTTTCGCGTCATTAAAAAGGTCGACAACACCCTTGTTCAATAGTTTGTAATAGCGGTCGCGTAGCAGGTAAGTCCGGTGGATATCCTCCGGTGTCGGCCCCATCACGTATTGAATGTTGAGTACAGAGTGTGCAAACGGTTCGTAATTTGGTGCGCCGTACACGAAGTAGAGCAGGGACTTGTCGTCAAATGGTTGACCGTACTTGCGCGTATAAGCCTCAGCCATGCTTTCGGTGAGATAAAGTGCGGCAAACTGTCCGTTCTCGTGGTGACTAAAATAACTCCAGTCTTGTTGGATGTGCATCTCGTCGGAGTAGAGCGCCGTAAGGTTCACCCCTTTATCGTAGTATTTTTTCATCAACGTATGGAGGAAACCGGGTGTATCGGCGTTGAAGTAATCCATCTCCTGGGTTTCATATTCGAGCATGACCATGACACGATCGTACCCTTTTGCTTCAGGCTCTTCGCCTGAAACGTGCAGCAGCCGCATTTCGATGCTCTGCCCAACTCCACGTGCTTCATAGTTCATGGTGTCGGTCGCTTCATACTTTACCCGACTTAACGGTATAATGTCCCCGGGTTTTACTACCCGGTAGGGAATATGTCCGCCGCTTTCCTTAAAGGCATATGCCTTGACATTTTTTAATTGTACGGGCGATTTACCCTTGTTGTTGGTCCAGTACACCTGATGCCAGATAGGAAGGTTGAATTTGCCGGTTTTGGCATCGCGGAATCCTACTTTGTAAGCCAACCAGCGTCCGCTGTTACCGGTCTGCTTCTTGTATGCCGGTCCCAATTCCAGGGGACTCAGCAGACTCAGACAGAGCCCCATATCGTATTCCTTTGCAAAGTCGCTCACGATCTTGATCTTATCCACATATTCGTCCATATCGGGTGTTAACTGCCTTTTCTCGCCCGCGTCGTTGCGATATTGCCGGAAAAATTCATCGAAAGCGATAATGAGTTCTTTGGAGCCCTGTTTGCTGCCCTCCTCGCAAATCTGTCGCAGGCTTCGGATATACTTGTTGTAGCCGAGTGACAAATCCATCTCCTTGTCGGGATCGGTCAGGTCTTTCAGTTGCTGGTCACTGGTGAGAATAATGGACTGTGCCCGAGCGGGTAAACCCGCTCCCCAGAAGCAACTCCATACACACATTAAAAAGAAAATTTTTATCGTCTTCATGATTGAATTTATTGATTGACTCCCCCTTCGGTCGTCGAATTGAAAATCGGCGTAGCCAACAGTTGTTTCGCTATAATCATGTCCGTGTATGTGATTTATTTTAGCTGACGCTGACCGTTGGTTCATGCTCGTTTCATACACGTATAATTTTTACAAGCATTATTTTTCCCATATAAAACGGTAATTAAACCTTCTGTTGGGTGCTGTATCTCCCTCCGTACACAAAGATATGGGATCTTTCAACGCAACCGGATTGTCTGCCCACTTAAAATCGAAAATACAATGGTCGTTTGTCAAGCCAAGTAAATCACGTGGAACAGCTAATTCCAACTCAGAGCCTGCATAACGATAATCCAGTTGGGCAACCTCTTTCCATGGGCTTTCACTGTCGCTTTTATCATATCGCATCAGGATGGTCGTTTCCTCATTCACAATTTTTTTATTGATCAGAAAATCATAACCGTACCAGCCTGTCTCAGAGTTATTATCGGCATCAAGAAGCAACAACATCCAGTTATTCCCTGTATGTGGCGTCAGTTCTTCGGCAGTTTCAACATAAAAATTAATTATCTCATCACCCACGGCAACTTTGGCTGTAATGATATCGTTACGACCTGAAGTATCGGTATAATGAATGCCGGCATAACCGACGGCATCCCGGTGGAATGTATCGCCTTTGGTATCCCGGCATTCGTTTTCAACCTTTTCCCAATCTGCAAAATCCCCGTCCGCCTGAATGGCAACATATCCTTTCTGAACGGGGATGGGCCGTACTCCTTTGTACTTCCGGATGTTCTGCGCCATTTGCATATAATAATTGTCTGTATAGCCTCCTTTCATAGGATGGATGCCACGATTGAACTCGGCGTTGTACTGATCGACAAAGAAAAACGGATTATCGCGTCCCAGCCAGGGTGTAGTACCACCTCCGTCCGGCTGGTACTTACCAGCTGTCCACTCGTTCCAGTCGTTCACATACAAGAAATCGGGATCGGCGGCAATAGCTTCATCCCACCGCTCCTGAAAATAGATGCCGTATCTTTCCGGGTTTTCGGCCGTCTCGCCCAACCAAGGGACATAAGCTGGTTCCGGCATGTCGTATTCGTTCAGTTTAGGTTGCCCGTTTTCGCGCGACCAGGACTTGCCGACACCCATATTCTCATCGGTCATTGTGACCGGGTGCTGGGCAGGGGTTACGGCCGCCTGTTCCCGCTTTCCGTTGTGCAGGGAGAGCAACTCCTCCGGCTTCAGGGCTTTCACTTTCGCATCGGCCATGCTGTAGCCAAAGCTCCAGTTGTCTTCCGTTCCGATAAAGCGCTCTCCTCCCCATTCATAATAGCCCCACCACATGGTTCGGAGTGTAAAAAAGGATTTGACCTCTTTTGTGTAATCCTGGTAAAATTCTTCTGCATAATCCGGGTCCTGGTAATGGGGATGGTCGGGATCGGTTTTAGCCGCCGGGTCGTAATGGGGATTGGTATGGGTAATGCCTCCCCGGTTCGCATCAAATTCAGGGCTTCCGTTATAAAGCAGCAAGGGCTTCCCGTCCCAGTAAAACCACAGATCCTTATACTTTTCTTCCTTGTAGATACGGTCATACAAATCCTGTACCACCGTGATCACCGGCCCGTTAAACGCCCAGAAGCAGAAACGGGGAACTTTATTTCCCTCTTCAATCATCTGTTGCATAACTTTGAATGTAACGTCCCATTCATCCCAGTATCGTACGGCATTGGTAACGTCCATTACCAACAGATCCACTCCCGCGTCGGCGAGCATGGAGATGTCTTTCCGGATCACCCATTCATCCTGACTAAGGAAGTAACCCATCTCCGGTTCGCCCCAGTGGTACGAATTGGTGTACCACAATGTATGATTGGCATCCAGTCTGGCGGCAGGATCTTCCTCGAGGATTGTCGTAACATTAGCCCTGTAAGGTTGCGGCAGATTTTTCAGTCCCTGGGTATGCCAGGTAATATAAAAAATCCCTACGACCCTACGTTTGTCGTCCTTCAGTGCCCCAATCTCTTCGAAGGAAGGCATTTCCCGGCCTAAGGCATCAGTAGCCACCCAGGTATCCGCATAGATGTCGCGGTAGTCGGGATAGGTGTTTCCGTATTCAAATTTTTTATCGATCTCTTTGGGATCGGGAATATGGACACTTTGTCGTGCCTGACTGCATGATCCCAATATCACTATGATCAACAGGAGGATTGTCAATTTTTGTAAAGTGCTTTTATGTTTGTTCATCGGTCTATCTTTTTAATTATTTGTTTTGGTTGATTGTTTTTTCATACCCGGCAAACAGGATAGCGGCCTCCAGATTAATAGCGCTCTCCCACGGACGGCAGAAAGTCCCGCTAGGCTTGCCTTCCGTGTAATATTCCACCCAGGCACCCGTTTCATCGAGCATGTGCATCATCTCTTCATATATCCGGTACCGTAGCGGATTACCGGTTTTCACCAACGCATAAAGGAAAAAACCGTAGTCATACCCCAGTATCTTATACTCGCCCGTACCCTCCTGCCGGGAAGAAAATCTCCCCGTTTCGGACCATGAAACCGCCATTTCATTGATAAAACGATCCTGTACCTGTTTATCCAAAAAAGAATCTTCTATGTAACAGGGCATCATGGTGACGGAGGGCAAAAAATAAGTTTCCGAGCGGACTGCAGGTAGCGACGATTTGACATAACAGTTGGTACAGAGGTACCGGTTGGTTGAGGTCTTTTGGGTCCATCCGAAGAATTGGCAACCTTCGACGTGGCCCATCTGTTCGCAGACACCATGTCGGAAAGGTGGATATTCCTGCCCTTCCATCCTGCCGGGATTGTTGGTCTGCAGCTTTCCTCCGGAGATGAAGTTGCCAGGGTAAAGTGCTTTCGTTTCCGCCAGGATCTGCTCCGCCCGGGTGATTTCCCGGCTGCTCCACATACGGTTTTTCTTTGACCAGGTCACCAAGGCTTCGCCTGCATTGATGAACAGCAACGTAGCTTCTGCCGATCCGTCGCAAAGCGCGGTTCGAGGTAAAATACCCCCCGCTACAAAGGTTTCGTCGCCGTTGAACGGTAACATACCTTTTATAAGCTCTCCGGTCTGTACCTGCCACGCCCAGTTAAGCATCGGGAAGATCTCCCTGATAAAAGCCTCGTCGCCGGTCGATTTCAGGTAGTCAAATGCCTGGATGATCAGGTAACCGGTAATTTCTACATGGTCGTTCTCGTGAACATGAAAGGCTTTGTTCCCAACGCCCTGGGCATTTTGGATCCGTCCTTCCCTTTTCCAGATGTCATAATAAAAGCGGAGGATCTGCCGGGCTTCATTCGTATAACCCAATTTGAGCAGTCCTCGCGATACGCCATATTGATCCCGTACATATCCCAAGTGATAATTATAACCGGCAATAACGGCTCCCTCAGTAGCTTGCTGACATTTGATCATGACCGACACGTCGTCTATGGTTTGCAACAGTTTATCCCGCAGCGGTAGGGATGCCGGAAGCAAATTGTCAAAGTCCTTCCTCTGTGCCGTGAACCCGGCCCACCAGGTGCGGGACTGCCCCAGTTGACGATCGATCCCTGTAGACAGCGCCAAGTGGGCCGCCGCTGTACATTCCGGGTAGGAAGGTCCCCCGGCTACCAAAAATACGCTTTCGCCTTTTTCGATTTGCAATTTCCCGGGCGTGAGCGTCGCGTTGCCAAGCGTGATGAACTGGTGACAAGCCTCCTCCAAAACAGGGTAGTCATTGTAAAAGAACGTTCCGGCAGGCGTTTTCAGCAGGAAGGCCGACGTCACAGGTTGATTCAGGGTAAACGCGGCTAGGTTTTCCAATACGACGCCTTCTTTTAACTGGCCGGTATTGAAATAAAATGAAGAAGCCGCTTTTATCTTCCGGACAAAACAGGGCTGGTCCATCGGCATGAAGTCGGTTATCTCCGCGACCGGCTTCCCGTTTCTCATGATTTGATGATGCCATACTGCTGTTCCTTTTTCCCGGACGGATGTAACGTCCAGGCCCGGTTCCAGCGTCATGGACCACACCGACGGGGAACTGTAAGGCGGCCCCGACAGTTGTAAAATATCGGCCTGCCGGCCGTAAGCCAGTATTCGGCCGTTGCCGATGCTGTAAATGGCCGTTCCCTGTCCCATCAGTGTCCGGGAGCTTGATAGCAGAATAAAACAGGCAATCCGGATGATTAGTAATGTTGTCCTCATACCTGTAACCTTTATTCCGAATAAACAAAGTTGAACCGTCCGCCGGGAGCGGTGTCACCGTTTACATAGAAATCCATGATATTGCCGTTCTCCTGCATATTGTCGTTCCATTTGAACTCAATATCGATCTTCTTGTTTCTCAGGGAAAGGAGCTCTCTGTCGATCTCGATCTCCAGGCGGTTGTCTTTTGCTGCATAGGGGCATTCGGCCACTTTTTCCCATTCCCATCTGTCGCTGACATTTTTCTCGATAACCGCTTTTTTCGACGAAGGCGATACCCGGTTTATGATGTAATCGTATCCGTTCCAACCGGTGGATTTGTTTCTGTCAGTATCAATAAAAAGCATCATCCAGTTTCTATCTTTGGAAGATGTCAGTTTTTCGGCTGTCTCCACATAAAAATAGACATTCTTATCATCTCTCGCCACTTTAGCCTTCACAATATCGTTGCGCCCTGTATTGTTTACATAATAGGTGTTGTTCCTTCCCCGATGATCGCGATGAAACGTATTTCCCTTATAGTGATTAAACTCTGGGAATATGTTGTTCCACTGGTCGGTGTGTTTTCCTATCTTTATTGTTGTAGGGTCGGATACTTCGGCGGGAGGAGACATGCCTTTGAATTTCCTGACATTATCGACCAGCTGTATGTAATAGACATCCCCTTTATCCCCCCATCCTTTATTGGGTTCTATATCGCGGCTTCGGTCCCAGTCGAACTGATCGACGAATGAAAACGGATCACCTGTCCAGTTATGTTCCGGAAGCCATTGTCCGGCAGTAAACTCGTTCCATCCTGTAACGAAAATCAACTCCGGGTCGATCTCGAATGCTCTTTCCCACTGTTCCTGAAAATTCCATCCGTAGAGATAACCATCTACCCGCGGGTCGAACCCGTTTTGTTTGGAAAAACTACGACCCTGTGATCCCGGAAGATTGAAGGCACTGCAATGCCCGTTTGTTTCAGGTGCTGCATTTTGAGCTATACCCACCGTTACCTGTTCGTAACTTCCGTCATCTTGTTTTACATAGCCATGTTGCGGGTAATTTTCCAGCCATCCCCATTGATTGTCCCTTCTTGGGCCATCCACATAGTCCGGTTGTCCCGGCCTGAACGTGAAAAAATTGGCTATTTCCCTGTCTTCCTGCGAGTCGGTTAAATTATCGGGATAAGCCATAATACAGGGTTTCCCTTTCCACTCAAACCAAAGATTTTTATATCTTCCGGGTTTATACACGTCGCGGTAAAGCTGACGCAGGGAAACTAATGAATGCGGCGTGGGACCGAAAGGCAGCATATACGCAATTTTGGGAACATCAACTCCGTCTTTTTGAGCCTGATCCCACGTTTTCATCAGTGCTTCATAAGAGTCTTCCCATGTAAGGCTCCCGTTGGTGCAATCGAAGAATACGGCATCCACTTTAGCGTCGGCAAGCATTTCCGCATGTTTCCTGAGCACCCAGGGATCGGTTGTTTTGTAATAACCCAGCAGTGGTTCTTCCCAGAAAAAGAATCCTGGTTTTTTCTTGCCCCATGCAGGATGATTATAATCTTTCATTGCCGCAGGGTATTTGCGGACAATTTCCGTAATATTTTTGACGGTAGTTGTCGTGTCATCATTCCCCTGATGCCATGTCCAGTAGAACATGGCAATATATTTGTCTTTGGCGTCTCCGGCATCGGAATAACCGCGTAGTTCTCTTCCAAGTGCATCTGTGGCAGTCCACCGGTCACTATTTATCTGTTGGGCATGCGCAGACAAGCATGTAAACAAAGTTACCAGGCAGTTTATTACGATGATTCTTTTTAATTTGAGTAACATAATCGTTTGTATTTAAATTGTATTTACGTAAGTGAGACAAGTAGATTGATTTATCTGTTTTATTATTTTGGGTTTAGTGCGTTGGCTTCTTTAATGGTAATGGTAACCATGTACAGATATGCATGTTATTGTCCCAATTGTTTACCGATCCGTAATCGATCATGATGATGCTTTTTCCGTTCTCAAGAGGTAAGGAAAATTGTAATTTTATATCTTTCGATACAGGATTTTCCTGCACAGCTTCGATATAACCATCATCCGATTTCAATGAAACCGGTTGGTTATAATTTTCATCCATATTCTCATCACGTGACAAGACAACAGGCCCTCTGATTACTGCTTGAAAATGATCTCCGGCTCTATTGCTCCCCCGGGGTGCTTCAATTACCCTGCATCTCATATCCAATGACAGGGTAATTTTGTCTCCCGACCGCCATCGCCTGTCGATTTCTGCATATGTGCCGGGAATTACTGCAATTGTTTTATCATTCACTTTCAACGTTGTTCTTTTACTCCATTCGGGGATCCGCACCTTCAACGTGAATTTTTCCGCTTTTTTCAGGTCAAGATCTATCCTGATGTCTCCCGAGATAGGATAGTCGGTTTTTATATCTATCTTTGCTGATCTGTTTTTTGGGGTTAGAAAATCTATTTTTCCCTGATTATACAGATTGAGAATCGGTCCTTCTTTCGAGTTCATAACGGCTACATATGGAATATAGGCCAATCCCATCGGTCCGTTCAGATTGCAGCAGGTTACGTGCATATCATCAAATTTCCACCCCCATCCTTCGTTGGTAACTTTACGGCCGTTTAACAAGTTCACATAACTGAATCCGTCACCGGTAGGTTTCATCGCACCGATCAACCCGTTGTAAACATATTTTTCAATTTCGTCTATAGCGGAAGGATCTCCTGTAAGACGCACCATTTGGCTGCAAAACTTCATCCAGGTAACACCCACACATGTTTCCATCATACGGGTAATGTCAGGGTTGGTTTGCTCCAATGCCGTATTTCCCCATGCTTCTCCTGCTACACGGGGATGATACGGCTGGTCGGAGCCTCCATTCCCTGTAATGGTAATTTCGTACTTTCTGACATTATTGTATAAATTCAACAACATTTGCTTGATTTCCGGTTTCGCGGTAACACGATAATATTCGACCAACCCTTCGAATATTGACAGCATTTCATACGCTTTCGGATAATGTCCCGCCATTTTGTATGGTTCCACATTGTTGAGCGCCATTTCAAAAATATTGTAATGTTTGGTACCTCCCGATTCAATAATATAAGTAGCAAAATCCAAATAGCGTTGTTCTCCGGTCCATTTATACAACCGCATAAACGGTTCGAGTAAAGAACTCGATTCAATGTGGCAGGGTTCGTACCCGATATTGGTGGCACTCCAACCCAGATCGGTAATTTCTGCTTTCGGCGCCTTTCCCACCTGCCGCATGATGCAATCGGCTTGTTTGATCAAACTGGCGAGTATAGACGGATGGGGATTTACCCATTCGTAATATTCTTCCATCCCCAGCATCACATATTTGCGTTCCCACAGATCGCCGTTGGGTCCGTCAGGTTGTTTTTCCGGTTCGGAACAACTGATACAGCCGTCAGGACGCTGGGTGGAAAGCATATCATTAACGGTGGTTTCCAGAATTTTTTTCAAATCGGGATCCTGAGTATAACGATAAAACATACAACCCGAACGCACGGCCTTACCCCACATTTCACCCAAGGCAAACTGTGGCCTACCGTTCCTGAAAAAGTCCACAAAAGTGTCGTAAGGCAAATCGCCTTTGTTCCACCGGTTGATGGAAAGTCGGATATAGTCATCCAAATATCCGTCTAAGTGAATGAAATTAGGAGCCAAGGGAACATGTTGATCTTCAATTTTATTCTGAACAGGAGTTTGACCTACTCCGTGAGTTAGACAGAAAAGCCATACATAAACTGCAATCACGTAGAACCTTTTATTTTTAGCCATTTTGTTTAATTTACTGTTTTCATTATTTCATTCCAATCATGTATGCCGATAATGGGTTTATATTGATCAAATACATCATCCTCGCTCTCTGTGCCGGCAGCCTGATAAGCATACCACACCGGTTTGGCTCCTCCCGGATCTGTCTCATCATCGGGGAATTTACGTAATCCAATCCTTAGTCCGAACTCATGCCGGTTATCGATCCAATTATGCCATTGTATACCGTCGATCCCGTCCAGGATTTTGATCTTTTTCCAGGCATACGCAAATCCTGCCGCTTGCTCCAATAGATCCTGCTGTCCATAGGTTCTTGAATTTGTTCCGTTTTCGGATAACCAAAGCGTCCTTTTGACAGAATGTTGATACTTATTCTCGGGTAACTTAACCCAACGGTCAATCACTTCCGGATTTTTAAATGTTACAAGTGGACTACTCATACTGAATGTGGCTCTTGTGTCATTCCATGTTTTTGGTTCATTGAGATCCTGAGGATATGGGTGATAGGCGATACCCCATTGAAAATCCCCTTCTGCATTGCTGAATTTCTGCAGATAGGTCAATAACTCTTTTGAAGAATATAATTCTACCGGTTCGTTCCATGAATGGGTAAAAGAACCCATCACCTCACTGTGTTCATCATACTGGCGGGAAATATTATGGCACATTCTCATCGATTTGATGTAGGTATCCAGATAAACCAGCATAGGCTTCCTGCCCATATTGGTCCATGTCAGGCCGGCATCTACCTCATTATGCAAGATCCATTTATGAATTCTTCCATATGCATTATCCGTTCTGTTGTAACGTGATGCCAAAAAATCCAATGCCGCGGCATAACAGTGAACACCCTCTTCCGTGGTGAGATTCGGCATGGTATATATGCCCTCCGAAGTGAAGTCGGGATGTTGTAAAATTCGGCCGATGTTGGGATCGGCACAGTCAGATGCTTTTTGAACCAGAATAATGGCAGCGACAACAATCTCTCTATCCGCAGCCATTTTTAAAGCCTGATCCAGCCCGTTTAAGTAACCATCCCGCGCAAAATAGTAGGTCTTATTTCCATATGTGTGCTCAATTCTGTTTGCACCGGGATCGGTATACATAAATCCGGTAAAGGGAATATTGATGGTGATGCTTGTAATGCCAAGAAGATCCAGATCGTCCTGAAACTGGTTGACAAAAAAACCTCCCAAACCCTTTTTACTTTTCAGAACTCCCGGACTCATTGTCTGTTTCGCTTCTATTACATCGGCATATCGCGCATACGAAGCAATCTCATCTTTCGTGGAGGATGATTCTTTTACAATCACCCATTTCGACAGCAATCGGTCATATTCCAAGCCATTTATGTTCACTTTGCGATCCAGCGTTATATGGAATAATTCATCTTCCAGAGGAATTTTATTTTTAAACAACGTTGTGGCCGTCAACGTATCGTTCGGATGAATCTCACACAAACTAAAGTTATCGTTGCCGCTGTGCCGGCCGGAAATAGATACCTCTGTCGGTCCGACTTTTACTTCCGTAATTTCGGATATGAATTGACTCGATAAATAGGTGGACAATGAACTCGCGATATCTTCATCTTTTCTTATTTTCTCCTCCTCTTCTTTCAATATCGCTTTTTCCGATTCATTCATGGCTCTGAAATAGATGTTTTGTATTTCCATCGTTACATCGCTTTGTTCTCCAAAATCCATTCTGATAAAATCTCCCGATTTTCCCCACGATAATTCGTTTTTTATTTTATACAGATTCAGAGAGGCTGTTTTCCATGAGTTTGTTCTAGAGAGTGTTCCGGTCTTAACAGAACGTTTTTCCGATATTTCGGGGCCAAAGAAGATTTGAAGTGTGTTGACCTCAGCGCTGCTTTTATATTCAAACGTTAATACCACGGAGTCTTTGTGCAATGCTTTTGTTATTCCTTGTGTATAGATGTAAGGATCGTCTCCTGCAGTAGTTATTTCATAATGATAGGTTGATTTCTGTACAACACCGATATGATGAGTTGAACCGACATCGAATTTCAGGTATTCAGTATTCGGTTGTTTGATTATAATAGTTTTTTCCGGACTATTATCGCCACAATCCGTAAACAAGCAGAATAGTGTTATAATGATCATTATAAGCAGTATATTATGACTATTCCTTTGGTATATTATTTTATTCATGATTTTATTATTTGATACAGAAAGCCATCTTACCGTCGTGGTATACCCATCGTTGGGTGGTCGTGTAGAATATTTCCCACACGAACGAGCCTTCTTCCGGCTCGATAAATGCCCAGGGAATACGGAGAAATACCGTATTCATTCCCGAGAAATATCGCACAGCATCCGACGGCTCCAACGTAGAACCGTAGTTTTGAAAAAGTCTCTGCGATTGGTCTTCATCCTGATTATCTCATTTTTTATATAATTCTGGAATAACAGGGCGTATGTTGTGCTCTTTGGTAACGTTGATATTCCACCCCAGGTTATTGACGTAGAGGTGACGGAAGTCGAATGGCTGTGGTATCCATACTCGGAACAGATTGCCTTCCTGCCAGGTATTACCGGCCGAAGCATAATCGCACATCGGTAACTCGTGCTGTCCGCCGCCTTCATCGGTTACAGGTATATTGAACGTCATCCATATCTCTTTTATTTCGTGTCCAGTAAATGGCTTTATGTCAATCGAGCCATCCTGTTTTTTCAGAAATTTATACCGGTACATAGGAGGAACGTCAACACCATCCCGAAAAGGCACCAGCCGAGTATCAAAAGCCAGTACAATTGGACCACGTTGTATTGCCGCATCCGGAACGCCGGAAGGAGCGTTTACCACCCGGGTAGTCATGTCCAAGCATATCTCAATTCCGTCGCCATCCGACCATTCCCTGGTGAGCGATGCGTAAGAGCCGGGCACTATAATTCCTTCATACACCCGGCCATTGATTTTGACCTGTGTTTGTTTACTCCAGGAGGGAATACGCAAGTTTACGGTGAATGTTTCTTTTTTAGAAATGTTCAAGGTTGCAGCTACTTGTCCGTTTACCGGATATTCCGTGTTTAAATTTAGAAAAAGAGGTTGTTTACCAGGTGTTTTCAAATTAGCTTTCAACGATGCATATAGATTTACCGTTACACCATCAGCGGTAGTCATCACTGCCCAGGATGGTGTTAACAACAAAGCTCTGGGTCCGTTAGCTACACAGCAACTCATAACCACATCGGGAAATTGCAAGTGGCTGGGCACCCGTTCACCCATTAATCCGGTGTAATACGACCACCATTCTCCTTTGAGTGTTTGTGCGGCAAACAATGCGTTGTATAAACTGATTTCCAATTCGTCGGCATATTTACGGTCACCTGTCAAACGTAGCATCTGAAATAGAAGTTTCATCCAAGTCACAGTTACGCACGTTTCCATTCCCTGGTACATCGGATCGTTCTGTCTCATTTTCCCATTGCACCAGATTTCGTGGATAGACCCTGAACCGACAATCATGATTTCATCCCGGATGATCGAGTTGATCAGCGAGTGACAGGCGTCAAAATACAGTTGATTGCCGGTCGCACGGTACATCTCGCATAGCCCCTCAAAACACGACATCATCTCATAGGCTTTGGGGGCTCCACTCATTTCCCACAACGGAGTTCTGGATATAGCCTCCTGAACCAACCGGATACCCGTAGGCGACAGTTCATTCGGTGAATCCCACAAGCGGATAATGTGTTCCGCAAAATCGAGATACTTCTTTTCTCCCGTCTCCTGATATAGCAAGGCAACAGGCTCCAACACGGAACTGGGAGCAAGCCCTTTCCAACCGATCCACCCCGTTGCAGCAAGGTTCACGCCGCTTTCCGGACCCGCCTCCTTAATCAAATGACCGGTCACCCGTTCGGCAGCTTCCAACGCCCG
>AGTN01088384.1_pt1 | contig 25229 bp, 33 predicted proteins | sample 314218 | NCBI WGS metagenome assembly AGTN01 (sample SAMN02954264, study PRJNA73603) | bioreactor metagenome | biome: terrestrial; feature: non-aerated bioreactor; material: poplar woody material; isolation source: poplar biomass | place: USA | collected 2006-12 | reverse complement strand
GTTGTTTTGCTTTAGAGGAGTATTGGATTGCACTACTCTCAAACACCTTTCTTAACTCGCAATTTTGTTATTCTGCTTTAGAGGAGTATTGGATTGCACTACTCTCAAACCTCCGCGTCGTACCGCGCTATCTCCGCGGCGGCCTTATCCATAACGCGGATGAATTCAGCCGTTGAAGTCCTCCGCTTATATTGTCTATTAATTTCTTCGGCATTAACAGTATGTAAGGCTTATCTTCGGTGGGATCGAGGGATATTCCCCAGTACGCGGCGTCGCCATTTATGCTATAGGCTTGGACGCGATTCAACATTATACGTTCTTCGTTCTTGTTCATGGGTTCTCCTTTTCAATTTTTTTAAGTTTGACAAGGAGTTCCTATCTATGATACAATCTTATTTAGATAGGTTCTCTGTCTGAGATTTAGAGTGTTTGCGGACTGTAAGTTGAGCAACACTCTATTTCTTTTTAATCCATTTGATTACTTCTTCTTTTTCAATTCGCCAATCTCGGCCAATTTTAAAACCTTTGAGTTGACCAGAGTACAACGCTCGCCTGACCGTTAATTCACTGACTTGCAGAAATTTAGCTAATTGCGCTAACGTAATTACTTCGGGCAATTGTTCAAGCCCCAATTTTAATCACCTCCTTTTGTATGCTCTAACTTTAACACACTTTAACCGAGCTTGTCAATACTTTTTTGCATTTTCCTAAAATATTTTTCTTGCCCATGAAAAAAGCACCGTGAGGGCGCTTTTAAGGGAGTCGTTATTTAGCGATAACAGACATGCAGATTTTAGTTATAACTTATGTTTTGCCTTATTATATGTTTCTTCTGTAGCTAATTCACGAGGTAAAAAATAACCTTTTATGCAATCGAGATTTCGCACACATAATTGGATATGGGATTTGGCTTTTATTCCGGCTCCTGTGTAGGCATCAGACGACTCTTGAAAATATCCGTATACGGTATCAAATTGTCCGTCAGCTTCTTCTATCTCTTTATGTATATTTTCAATTACTGCGCAGTCCAATCTTCGTAATATACTACATCCGCCTTCATCGGGTTGAGAATTACATTTAAGTTTAATCCCCAATTTTTTTGATTTTTCTATTAAATCATTATAGCTACGTATAGCCAATTGAATGGCGAATTGTTCACTAAAATTAAGACAATTACCGAGACTTATAATTGCTCCTATTACCGACGGAGTTTGGATCTTATCCGGTCTGCGTAGGCTATAATCCTTTGCCCAGTTATAGGCGCGTATTGGGTCATTAAGCCAGAAATAGACGCCGTTACCCAACCAGTCATAGTCATTAGTGCTAAAATACAGCGGTTCATTTGTTGAATTCAGCACCTTATCTCTGATTTTTATATCGCAACCGTGAAAACCAAAGACCATTTGAGAGGTATGTGTATAGAGAGAAGAATTCATTATTTGCTTATCTCTTCCTTCTTATCTATTTTTTCAAAATAGGGCTTGTATTCTTCTGTAATATTATCATCACTATCAATGATATTGCAATATATCAATGTTTCGCGGGCTTTTTCTATTGTCGGGTTTTCTATGGGTGTAGTAAGAATATCATTTATTAATTTTGCCATTGCTATCATCATTCTGTTCTCCTTATATTGTATTTTATATTATGCTTTAATAATTCTTTTTGCTATACATATAGTTTTGACAACTCTTATACTATTAGTAATTCTATTTTGTAGTTAAATATGATTGATTTTATCACAGTTTATCATAATGTGTCAATCCTCTTTTTACATTTTCCTAAAATATTTTTCTATCTTGACTTTTTGGCCGTTTCGGGCATATGATTATAAAAAAGCACCGGGAGGGGCGCCATATGAGGAAGTTCTTGTAAGTTATAAGACGTTTTTTGATAAGTATAAAAGGTGGATTTTACTTGCATTCACGGTAACTTCGATAAGCCTATATTTTTTGCCTTATGCAAATACTTTAAATCAACGTTTCCGTCTTTTTAATGCCAATATAACGGAAACTTTTTGGCTTATAATTTGGATAATTATTTATATCGTTCCAATTCTTTTCGATATATTTTGCATTATTGTTAATAAAAATTTCAAATATATTTTTACGTTTTTACTGAGATTGCCTCTCCTATTCTTTTGGACTTTGACTTTTGCTTTTCCTATTAATGCTATCCCTGATATTGCATATTATTTATCACTTATTCAACTTTTTATTTTAATAATCTATTTTATTAGCTCTTTTTGTATCTTTATCCATATTAAAATATCCACTCGTTCGCCCCAAGTCCTTAAACCTCATAAGCCCACGAAAGCCGAACGCATAGCCATTCTCGAGAAGGAAGTCGCGGAATTGAAAGACTCAAGACGTTAACGTCCTAAAATTCTTGTTATCAACGAACGTAAAAGTTATTTCATTTATTACATCCGGCGACACGTTTTGAGCTAAATAATATTCGCCAGTCGTCGAGTCAACAAGCATCCAAGATTGTATCAATTGATTAGGATATAAGCTATTCCATAAAGCAATCGTTAAATCTAATATAGACTCGCCGCCAATAACCTCAAAAGCAAGTTTAAAACTCGTATTGTCTATAGCGGTTAGTGTGAATAAATTTGTACCAGTCGCCAAATAGCCCGAGGAAAGGTCTATTATTTTTCTAAACATATTTATCGGTTGTGTAGACAAGAATATTCCGGTTCGATTTGACCCCGCCCTTTGAGTAAGAAGATTATTTTTTGTAAGCAAGGGCCCAATTATTAGACCCCTCCTATTACTTATACAATGAAGCTGATAAGCAAAATTAAGTTGCTCGCCGCCGTCTTTTTTTAGGATAAATGATGTATCTACTGCCTTAAACAGTTCATGGCCGCTCGTATTCCCGCCATAGAACGGCAATCCATTAGGCGTAGTATCGGTCATATTGTCGCCGATAATAACTTTTAGATGTTCAATTTCGCCATAAGCGTCACCGTAGGGCAATAGCCTTTGTATTCGCTTTCCTTCGGGGCCGTCATTGCTCTGATATCCGGCCCCGTAATTGTCCAAATATTTAAACATAAACGCAAGACTATTTCCGAAAGATATACTTTGAATGTGAAGGAGAACCCTATTATAAGTAGCGCTATCGGCATTATCTATTCCCGCCCCTTTTACCACTACGAATGTTGCATCGTAGCCGCTTATCGGAACAGCCGGAGTTCCAGTAGTTTGGGAAAGCGTCGATTTAAATGCTTCTATTCCTCGTGGTGTTATCATAGGCGCGTTGCCCACCGCTGGCGTCACGGCGTCGCCAATTAAGACGGCCTCGGAGTAATTTACAAACCGTTCTACACTCTGCTTTTCGCTCACGTCGTATAACCTGAAATTTGAATTGAGACCAATATATTCTGATAATTTGTTAAAATCCGGCGTCATCGTGACCGTAGCGCGAATGTAATGCCGTTCGTACTCGCAAGACATTAAGGCTAAATACATTTTTTCAGTTGTACCATCCGGCCGCGGAACGTTAATAAGCTCGCCCACGGCGGGAATTTCGGAGAGTGCGCGGAAGTCAAGCGTTTTGACGAGCGTATTATTTCCGAGACGGGCAATAGCGCCCTTCATTTGCTCGCCGAAGAACGAGCTTTCAACGGTCCCCGCGCCCTGTTGGTGGATTAAGGTGTTGTCATAAGGCCATCCGAAATACGCCTTCTTCTGCGTCAAGCGACCGGAAACTATGGGAATATACTCAATTTGGAAAGAGAGGTTATTATAATCGAAAATTGCGAGTGTCGTATCGTCGATATTATATTCATATTTTAAAATATTGGACATCGCCATCCGAGAGAAAGCGTCCGTAACAGGATCACCATTCGCCGGTTTAAATTGTAATTCCTTAATTTTATTGTCGCCCTGTGAGTAAATAAGCGCATAAGCCTTGCTGAATGGATAAGCTGCGCCACCATAAGATGAAAGCGTTGAATACTCCGCCGATTCGTATATGTATTTTGATATATCTTTGACCGCGCCACTATATTTGACGCTTACTTTAATAATTCGATAAATTGGCGAGTTAAGCAAGATTAATGCGGTATCTGAAGATATTTCGACCTTTCCCTCTTCGCACCGAGGAGAAATAAATCCGCCCGCGCCGTAATATGGTTCTGTTATTGCTCCCTCGTCCGGGTCGCGAGTATTTATAAGGTTTTCGACTACTCCGTCTATCGTTCCGGCGTATTCGTCGCCCGAAATATTTTCTATTTCGGATACCGCCGTAAGCGGGAGTGTCCGCTCAACGTTGCCGCCGAGGAAGTCAAAAGTTACTATGCCGCCGTAGCCGTCTTGATTATCCGCCGCTGTGGGGTAATTAAGCCGTGGGATAGCGTGAATATAACCACCAACCTGCAATAATGCCTCAAACATAGTGCAACGGGAAATGTGGAATTCCGGCGCGGATATAGCTTCGAGCTTAGAAGCAATCGCGGAGTCGAGGACGTACTTCTGCGGATCGATTCCGAGACGGCGTGTTATGCCGGCCGAGAGAAGACGCTCGACGACGGTTTTAATAGTTGAAGTTATTTTTGCCGGTATAGCATTTCCACTTTGTACTGTAATTATCCAAGATAGACTATAAGAATATGGTGTAGTATGGCCCGCAAAAGAATACAGATAATTACCGGAATAGACTATCGTATAATTTCCGAGTTGATCGAAGGTAATAATCGATTGAATTCCGCCGTTACTCGTATTATAAGAAGTGCCGTCAGGTCTGGTCACTGTTATATGCTCGCTGGGAACATCGTGAGAAAAAACGCCCAAACCTCCCCAAAGGTTAGCTGGTAAAGTAACAAATGACGTTGGCGCGAGCAACGGATATTTATTCGTCCAAGGAACTCGCGGCGAATATTGCCAATCAAATATATTAAATCCGACGTCGCCACTTATTGCTGGATCAACTAATGCGCTTGAAACCCCAAAACTTCGACTTAAATAGTTTGTAAACGTCATTGTATCGCAGATATCGCGTTCCAACTTCTTTGTGTATTCGATTGTCTTTATCGTATAATCCCAGAGGTAAGGTGCTTTGAACGAACGTTTGACGCGTTGACAATCGGAGACGAGGCGGTAAAAGACCTTTGCGACGGAATAAGTTATTACGAGCGTATCGGTATCTTGCAATGAGTCGGCGTGAATGGTAAAGCGGTTATAAACATACCGATTGCTGTTTTTTACCCAAGTGAAGTTTGGATAGACTACCGTAGTCACCGAGTATGGTAATTCTATGCCGTTTAGTATCACTTTGGAAATGGCGTAAAAGCCGAACGGCGTATCAATATCCCAAGCTGTCTTACCGCCGATAGTCGTATGGGTACGGACAGAGTCTAATTCTTCCGCTGTTCCGCTGAAAGTGAAACTCTGCTCCTCGATCGTAAACCTTAGCGGCGTAAAAGGCTTAATCATCTCCGTGCGCGTAACGCAAGAAAGTTTGAAGTTGCCCGAATCGAGTGACTCGTCAAGGCTTGTCGTGTCGTGGAACGGACGCGTCCAGCCGTGGAGTTCTTCAAATTGCTTCGTGCCGTCGGGCTGTTTATTTAATATTTCGATTTTGTAATTGAACACTGACATTATCGTTCTCCCGGCCCTAAAGGGCAAATTTTCCCATTAAAAAAGCACCCAGTTAGGTGCTTTAAAAAGTATGGATTATATTACTTTAAACGAGATTCTAATTTAGATATTTATTAAAAAAAGAATTGAAATCTTTAATTTTATCTGGATTCTCCTTTAAAATTTGTTCTTTAAGTTCTAATAATTTTTGTTTTAATTTTTGTTGTCTATTAACTTTAATCTTAGCAAGATTATTATTATATTCCTCTATCGCTTTTTTTTGCTCTTCTATAAACGAATTAATTTCGTTTTCATTTAAATTTAATTTGTCTAACGTTTTTAGCAAATCTTCTATTGAGAGAGGTTCAAACAATAAGCGGTCATCTAACATAATATTCAATCTCCTTTTTTTATTTCATATGCGAATCCATATTCTTTTTCTATATTTTTAAGTTTTTCTGAAAGATGTTCTCTAACGACTTTGTTATAGGAAGGATAATACTGCGAATATTTCCTTTTTCTGTCCTTAAAGTCCGCGTAGGTAGCCTCGTTCCTATCTAATTTATTATAAGCTATTGTATTAGCTTCGGTAAATATTTTTTCATAATACTCAAAAAATTTTATTTTTCTATCAAAATCATTTAATAAATCAATCGCTGAATTATTCTTGTATCCGACATCAGTTAAGATGACAATATCATTATTCATAGATGTTGCTCTTATCTGAAATATATTGTCCAAAATCATCATATCGACATCATCCACTGATAACACAGTATCATAACCGGGATGATTATGGGTCAAAATCGCATTATTTAATAAATGATATTCATTTTTTTCAAACTGAACGCTGTTTTTATGATTACCATTTTTTTGTAAGAGAACATTTCCTTCTTTATCAATAATTGTAACTATTTCGTATTTTGATAAAAAATTTTTTTGTTCTACACTCCGCAAAATTGAATTGACCTTTATGCTCTCCTTGTAAGTATTATTATAATTACCCGTTTCAATATCTTTTTTAATTTTCTCTTTATGCGATTTAATTATTTCTTCATATTTAGTATTCTGTCTATACCCAACTTGTTCTCTGCCTGTTGGTTCCTTCCCGTCTTTCTTTCTAAGTTCATTAAGTATATCTATAAGTTCTGAAATCTCTTTACCTTTTGTGTCTATATAGCCATAGCTTTTAAGCTCTCCGAATAACCATCCTATGCCTGCCATATTAAGTATCCCTCCTGCTCCGATTCAGTGATGGGCCCGCTCGCCGGCGAGATTCGGCCAGTTCGTAGCCCTCCCACATCTTATCGTAGTTGTATTGTTCATATTGTCTAAGGTAGGATAGGCCCGTCGTAGCAACGGCCATTACACCGGCTATAGGGCCGCCGAACGCAAACGAACCGGCTATACCGAGCACTTGACCGCCTATCGTCATTGCCGCGTTTATTTTTTGTTGCAGATCGCTATTCCCGGTATCGCGTCCGACGAGAGAAAGCTGCCACGAAAATACCGATCGCGCGAGCGCGGCACCCGCCCAAACTTGCGAAAAAGTTTGATAGACTTTTTTGAACGTTCCGCCGTCTTCTTCCTTTTTCTCCGGAAAATTACTCTCGTATCCGTCCGCTTTGCCGCCGCTCTCGCCTTTTATAATGATTTCATATTTTCTTTCCGCGTTCGCCATATTTAGGCCCTCGCAATAAGGAACGAGGCGGTTATGGTAGGCACTTTACCGGCCTGATAAGATATAGAGCCGTCTTTGAGAGTTACCGTCCAGCTTCGCGAAGTCGTTACGCCGTCGGAATATTCCAAACTGTGTGTTCCGCCGAGCGCACCGGAATTTACTTCCTCAACGAGAGCCTTAATGTTGCCTTTATTGAGGAACGGAATAGTCGCGTTAAATTGCAATCCTTGTTGCGGAATGAGCGACGCCATTTCCTCGCTGTTCTCCACATTATCCGTTTGATTGATACGAGAGCGCGATATTGACGCGTCGAGGAATAGAACATCCTCGTTATCAAGAGAGAAGTGGCAATTATTCGACAGTACGCCGTCCTTGATAAATTGATAAAATACCGTAGTGCTTATCGGCACGGCTTCGCCTACGTTCGGGAATATGTCCGCCGTCCCGACGTCGGGAATATTCATATTGAAAATATAAGCAAACTCCCCTATAATACCCGCGCCGCCGGCGTTGGCCTCTATATATGCATTGAGGACGCTCTGTGCCGCGCCTATAAGCCGCTCCGGAACGAGAATGTCGAGCTTGAGTTGAATGTAAAAATTGTTGAGCGATTTCACGGGTACCACTGTCGATTGAAGAGATGACAGAATTCCGTCAACAATGGGTTTCGGAAGTTTGCGCCCCATTTGCACGGCGGCCCTGTAGTCTCCCATATTTGCGAAGAAAACAAAATTAAAGCCCGCGTCCATTTCATTCGCGAGCTCGTTTAATCCGCTTTCCAATAGAGTTTTGAGGGCCTCAACCGTTATCATTGTTTACCTTCTGTTTGTTTTTTTCTTACTTCGCAGCCGAGAGCTTGTGCCACGACGTTCACCGCGTCCTCTACTGCATTGTCCCACCAACCTTGATTAGGGTTCTTCTTGCCTTGTAGCGGCAACCTGAAGTTACTCCAGTCTTCGTTTGTATATTTCATATAGGGCGCTATATTCTCATCCGCTATAATTCTCATCTCGTCGTCCGTCGTGCCGGGCTCTTTACGTACTGCATTATATCGCAAGTTGCCGCTTCGGAACGGCGCGGCCGCCTTAATAAGTCTTAAAACCATTTCCGCCGCTTGCTGAATATTAACCATGGTATACTGTTTCCTTGTCCGCTTCGGTTAATTCGAGGATATACTCATACGACGGATTGACGAGGCCGAGGGCCTGCGGATTGAGGGAATCCGTATTTTTTGAAATATTCCGAATCACCCAGTATTTATCCCTGAAAAATAGCCTTTGCTTTATCTCGTACTCGTTCGCGTACCGCGTTTTGAGCACCATTGAGCCGGCGTCGGTGATAAGGTTTTGCACCAAGAGCCTGAATCGCTTTTCTTCGTCGCTGACCGCCTCTACGCCAATGAGTTTATATTTTCTATCCTCAAAAAACCACCGCGCCCATTCGAATGCATCGGGGTTCATAGGAATATCCATTATACCCATAGTTAATAATCCTCCCGCCACTTAAAATTCCACAACCATGGAAATTGATAGTATCCACGGTATAGAAGTTTGAAGCCGTCGGAAAGCGGCTGATTAAGCGCAAGTTCCGTTTCCGTCGAAACAATGGAACGGCCGCGGAGTCCCTCAAGGGGTATAGCTTGACCTTTGGAGAGATTCACTCCGGCGTAGTTCCAAAAGTCGCCGTTTTTTAAGACGTAGCGTGTTTCATTAAGAAGGCATTGATATATTAAATTGCGGCATTCTTCGCGCTTTGCAAGCGTATATTCTATAAGGTTTTTTTGCGGCGAGTGTTGATAAACGTAATCGTAGAATTTTGTGCTTACGTCGCGGCAAAACCGCTCCGGAAGCGTCGAGGGGTTTGCGTCGCCGCCCTTGTTTAGCGCTGCGTCGAGGTCTATACCGAGGTCAATCTTGACCGTGTCCGGCGTCAGAATGTACCTATGCGCCACCGCGTCATATATCATTTTATCGTCACTGTAAGGATAATTCATAGTCTCCTCTCGCCGAGTTGCACGGCTTTACTGTCGAGGATGCACAGGGGCAAAACGCCCCCGTTGATAAGAAAAGGGAAATGAAAAAATTACGCGGCATATTTTGCGTATAGCTTGAGGTCGCCCGTTATGCCGCCTGTTATGGCAGAATTCAGAGCGTAAGTATCGCCCGTAGCGTTGGCTTTGGTATTCCACGATTCTATGGCCTTTGCGGACTTTACAAGGCCCGTACCGGCGTTGGTCGTCGCAGCTTGCTCGTAGGTGTATTTTGTAGTATCGGTCGGAACGGAGCCGGTGGTGTTGCCATTGCCGTCGTAGGTTATCGTAAAGCGTTTCGAGGACGGAGCGAGTAATGTAACCTGTCTGTCCGATACTACGAAGCCGTCGGCGACGATAAGCACTACGGCCTTGTCATCCAGGCACTCCGCGCCCATACGATAGAGCGGCTGAAGCCTTATTCCCTGACCGGCGGGAGAAGGTACTGTTTTGAGAGAGTTGTTGAACGCGAGGCCGCGGAGCGTGCCTATTGAGGACGTAACGACCGCGAGAACCTTGTCGAGCGAGCCCTTCGTAACGCCGATATAGCGCTCTACGAGTCTCCATATCGGGTTGGATACGACGTAACACGGCGTAGAGTCTATCTCACCTATGTAGCCCGTTACAGTGTTTGGAATAGTACTTCTGTCGAGGCCGCCTTTCTGCAGGATATCTTGCGCATAGTTCGAGCCGCCTATAAGGATCTCTCCCTTTTTGAGTAACGACGATTTGAAAGTTGAGCGCATATAAATAGCGCGGTTTTCTTTCGGATATGTATCGATTCCAAGTTCAATGTTGCCGTTATCGAGATGCGCACCCGCGTCAAGGATAGCGTTGACGTAGTCGCCTGCGGCGGGGCTTGATCCCAGCTTAATTACGCGGACGGCGTCGCTGTCGGTTCCGGCATAGCCCGCCGTGTTGAGCGCGTTTAATTTGGCCTTCATCATTGCCGCGATGGATAAGGCGTTGACGTTTTGCGCCACTTTGCCCTTAAGGTTCTGCCCCTCGGCTTCGGCGAGGTCTACGTTAACCATATCCTGTTGAACGGTTGGAAGGTCTATCACATGATCTATGGTCGTGATGATTTTCACGCCATAAGCCGCGCTTTTCGGTTGTGTTGGGTCTTCGTTGTTGAAGTTCCCGCCATTATAGTCCGCGCCGATTTCGCGAGCCTGTCGATCGTTGGGAAGTATGCGGATAACCTGTACTTCCGCCGCCGAGGTGTCTTCGGTGTATTTCTCCGTAGCGCCTTCCTCGGGCTTTACCAAAATATCCTGAAAGATATTCTCTTTGAGTTTTGAGGACAATACCCTCTTTAATGTCATTTCGTTGACATAGGGGGTTGAAATGTCTGCAAATAGTTGTGCCATAAAAATTCTCCTTTAAGGTTTTTGATTATCTGCGATAGCGCGGATTGTACTTGCGTATCGTCTCGTAGTCGTTGCCCTCAGCGTTAGTTGTAGGCGGTTGCGCGGGAGCGACTCCGAAATCTTGTCCGCCGTCCAACTTGCCTATGATTGTGTCGAGTTTTTGTGTGAGTTGCCCTATGGTCTCTTCCAGCATGTCTACGCGCTTTTCAAGTTTGTCCACAAAGGGGCTTCGCTCCGTTATCTCTTCCGGTATGGGTTCTGCCGACGCTTCTGTGGATGGCGTTACGCCGTGTTCGGCGGCTTCCTGTACTGAAGTCTCTGCGGCTTTGTGCGCTGCGATATCCGTTTCTTGTGCCTCTTCGTTCTCAGCCGAAGGCACGGGGGATTCTGCGTTTGCCGGAGGCGCTGCTTCAAGCTCTTTCTCTTCGAGTGCCGGAGCCTTGTCCGCCGTCGCGGGAGCTTCTCCATGCAGGGGCGTTTCGGCTTTCGGCGGCTCCGAAGTTTCGACGGGCTTTGCGTCATTTAAAAAGGCGGTTATGTCCGCCTTTTCCTTGTCACCCAGTTCGCCGATTGCCGCCTTGATTTCCTCAAGGCTTAGTTTCTTTTTTCCAAACATTGGCATTTGATTTACTCCTTGAACGTTCTATATTTTCTACGGTACTGCCGCGCTTCATTTTGAGGGTTACTGCCGCCTTGCGGTCTCTGCCTCGAAACGTCTACCATTTGCCGTAGCGTATATCGTTTTTAAGCTGTTTTCAGCACTTTTATTCGATCCGGATAATAAGCCCGCCCATTTTCGTGACTGAAGCGCATATATTCCTTATTTGCCGCAATAGCGGCCTTTCGTTCTTTGCTGAACTGCGCCCTATCCACCGAGTGGAACATCAGGGCGCGTTCCCTGTGGAACCTTACCTGTCGTTCAAGCTCCCTCTGCCTCGTATTTATCGCGCTCTCTTTTTTCTGCATTTCCTTCGATATAATGGGGATATGAACATTGTTCACGTATTCATAGAGATCGTGGCGACAATTAAAGCCAAGGAGCCCGTTTTTATAAACCTTGCCGCTCTGTGTTGTCGTGTAAATGTCTGTCGCCGTTTCGATAGGTACGTAACTTCGACCATCAGGCGTAGTCCCGGATGTGCCATCGAGGCTGTATATCCTTCCTTGCCACGGAAAACATCTATCGGAGCAATCCGCGTGAACGGAACAGTAAACGAATTTTACACCCTTTGCCCGGAGCTCCGCTATCTTGTCCTGTTGTGCCTCGTATCTGACTTGCATTTCTGCGAGGTTGTGTAGACTGTTAAGACCGCGTACATCGTTAGGGTCGAGCGCAGTAATATCGGCTATATCACGAATTGTCTTAAAGACCTTTGCGATATAATCTTTGTTGTACTCCTGAAGCGGTATTCCCTTTTCTTCTATGGAAATGTCGAACACCGCGGGTCGCGGCCCTGCGCCTTGCGCGTAGGCCTTTATCGCGAGCATTACGTCCTTACCGTTAAAGCCCAAACGGAATACGAATTCACGAAATAAACGACTTGCAAAAGCATTTAAGCTCTTTATCGCGTCGCGTTGAAATTCTGAACTCTTAATTTGTTTGACCGCCGATTTTATGATTAAGGCAACCTCGTTTCTGATAGCCGCCTTACTCTTACCCAATAAATAACCTTTCTGCACCGTCCGCCTTATCGCGGTTTCTGCGTCCTCTATCGCAAGGGTCTGCGGACTGATATTACGGGGTATCATTTGATACCGTTGCCTTTATCGCTGGGCGGTATTTCTTTATCCTGCGACTGCTCTTTTTCGCTTCGCTGTTCGCCAAAATAGTCTCCCTCTTCCTCCGGTACGGGCATATCGCCGAACGCTCCAGTCTTTTCGTCTTCGACAATGCGCAAAAACTCCTCTTGCACCTGTTCTTCGTCATCGTCATAATTAAACATCTGGACGGCCTTTTTCTTAGAGAGATAGCCGCCTTGAACTGCGCTGCTTATAATTTCGGTCAATGTTACGCGGTTTGTGAGGCCAGCGGCCGACCATCTGATTTCCACATTGTCGTCGTAACCATGATAGTCGAGTACGGCACGAAGAATACGATTTAGCGGCACTTCGAGCGTCGTACGAATATCATTGACGTAGCCCGCCGTTTCGTTCTCTTCGGTCGATATTTCGCGTGCCGTTTTCGCGCTATTGTCACTAATAAATGAGGCTACCGTTGAAGAGGATAGCCCTGTGTTAACGGCAATATTTTCAATGATCGTATTGCGTATTTTCGCCCATTCCTCGGCGCGGAGCTCAAATTGTATCGGAAACGGCTTTTGCTCGTCGGGATTTGTATATTCGAGCTTCTGATACATCATCCCGTCGAGACCTGTGTTGTAGGCTGGCTTATTCTGTCCTGCGCCTACGCCGGCAATGCCCGAGGGAACAAGGACACGCCCGCGGCCGAGATACATATCCGTGTTAAACGCAGACCAATAATAGTCGTATGTCATTAAGTAACTGATAATTTTTGCGAGGAAAGACTCGCCAAATGGTAGTTGAGGAAGATTGCCTATACCATCCGTCCACGTAACGAGCTCACACCCAAGGCTGTCGTCAAAAGGAAGAAGAATAGGCGTATCGAAGAGCAATGTCCCGTAGTTCTTCAAGAGCCGTTTTCTAACCGTTTCGGGAAGCCGCTTAAATTCAATGCGTGTTGCCTCTCCGAATTGATAATCGTTACCATTCGTCACCGAGGCCGAACCGTTATACACTTTATATTCTGCTATCGGCGCGTTGTGGATAACCGTTCCGTCACATTTCGTATAATCGCCGAAATAGCGTTCTTCTACGAGACTGTAACTTTGTCCTAAGCGTCGTCCCAATTTGTCCGAATCCGAGAGGGAGATGTCCACTACAAGAAAGCATTTTACGCGCATAATGCGGCCTAAGCTATCAAGTTGCGGCACGAAGCGGTCAAATCTGACGGCTTCCGCCCATAAATTCTTGTCGCTTCGGTTGAGCTTAATGAGCGATGTACCCGCCGCCGCCGCGTACTTTATACACTGCTTGAAAGCCCTATTGAATTCTGTATCCCGCGCCCAATCGTTTGCCTCTCGAAGTGCGTTATTAATTGCGTTGCCGCCCGGTTGCTGTCTTTCCTTGCCAGCATTCTTGAACATTACGCGCCCGCCCACTACTTTCTGTGCCACGCGATCAACAAGCGCCGAAGCTATACGCGTTGAGAATATTCCTTGATCTTGATTATGAAAATATGGTACCCAGCCGTCGTACCACCATAGCCAATTTTGTACCCAGCGAAGCATAAAGTCACGATAAGCGGGAGAAATTTGAGCGTAGAAACCTGCGTTGCTTATGTATGAGTACGTCCAATACGTATTAAATGCCGCGGTCTGTTGCCACGGCGCCATGTTGTTTCCAAAATTTGTTTCTTGAGGCATTTAACTTTCCTCGTTAAGCGGCTAATTCGTAACTAATATTTGCATCAGGCGTTTCCCAAAGATTTTCAGGATTATAATAATAAGTGTTGACGGCATATCTAAACGCGTCCGCCGCGTCATTCGGTATCGTATCGTCGTACCCATCGTTATCTTTGTTCCAAATCATATTTTCAAGGTCTACGACGAGCGGAGAGACGGTATTGACTTGTCTGTGCCGAACGAAGTTATAATATCCGCCGTAATTAAAGACACATACGGCGTTTCGAGCGAAAGCATTATTAACAACGTCCGTCGTCTGAAGTATGTTTTTCTTCCCGTAACTGACCGGCAAATATTCGGGGAAATGATAACGGAGCGTCATCACTAAGTCCGCCGCCGCCGCATCCACTGGCATATAATGTTTAACTCCGGCCCGCGAGAAACGATATTTATTCTCCATCCAGTCGAGATACTCACGGATAGGCGTTACAAGTTGTTCGTTTGCCATGGCGCCGTTTTCTTTTGGATTTTGGTAGAAGATTTCGAGAACGACACTTTGCCCGTTTTCGAGAACAGCGAGCGGCACAAGCACCGTCGCGTCGTTCGTTGTAGCGCCGTCCCCGCCCCATATAACATAGCGGATACGCTTTCCCCCGCCGAACTTAGCCCCGTATTCATCGGGCGTTAAATAGTGTCTATCGCGCTTAAACAACGGATAAACGAGACCCTCGCTTTTTATCCACTTTCCGAGGATCCAGCGGTCGAAGTATATCGTCCCGCGATATTCTTCTTCGAGATTGTGGATAAATGAAGAGGCGAGGAACGGATTATCGTAGATAGTAAAAGGTTCATTATATATGTCGAGAACCTTGTTGTCGATAAACTGCTTTAAAAAGTGTGAAGGGCTATCCGGGTTACAGGTCCCGTCGCATTGCGAGTTCTGACGATCGAGCCGCGACTTCAACATATTAAAGAAGTTTTCCGGCCAGGTCGTCATCTCGTCGCCGTAAGCGTAGCCGAGGCCTACGCCTTGTATCTTCGTTATCGCCCGTTCGTCATTCGCCCCAAAAACGTAGCACTTCTTGCCAAAGATATAAACTTCTTTTTTATCTTTCAGCGGTGAAATGTCATCGCCATATGCCTCGCGTAGCGGGTCTAAAACGTTCCTATCAACGGTATTGACGGTTTTACCGATGATAGCGATATTATCGTCGTAATGCGTCGCTATGCCTTTTGGCAGAAGAAAGTTGCCCGAAATAAACGTCTTCCCGGAACGGACAGCGCCCGAAAGAATGTTCCACCGGTGATTTGCACATTGCAAGACTTTTATTTGTTTCGGTGAGAGGTCAAGCGTGGCGGGGTCAAACATTTTCCTTCCCTCCGTCACCTTTCGGCTTATCGGCTATCTTGTTCATTGCCTCGACGAACTTATTTAGACGCTCCTTGCCACCTGTTTCGTCGGGCTTCGGCTTGTCTATCCCGAGAGCGATACGTTGAACTCGCTGAAGTATTTCGAGCGCTTGAGCAACGTCTTTAGGCCTTGCCCGCCCCTCGCCAATTTCTTTTTCGACAAGCTTCACAATTTTGTCGCTCAAATCAAGGTGCTGTTCATTAATCTTTAAAGTGTCATAGACTTTTTTTTCTGTTACCTTTTCGAGAACTTTGTCCTCTGCCTGTTCCGAAATGTTCCTTTTCTTTCTGTTCCATTCGGCGGCTTTCTTTCTTACTAAGCCATAGGGTATCTTTTCTTCAAGAGCAAAGACCTTGAGGCTTTTATTCCCGCTTGTGACGTACTTACGTCGCAAGGCAGTCCAATCATACTTTGCCACAAGCGGCATCATCTCCTTACGGACATCAAAAAGCCCTTCCGACGGGCGAGGAAAGCGATAACCTCGCCGCGTCAAAAGGGTTTCAGGAGGAACTCATTAAAGTCCTTTTCAGAAGTCCACGATACTATAATACTCCGAACTCAGGTATCATTCGGTATCATCTTTTAAATTCTTGCCTCATAATATAGGCGTACGGCGCGTTTTTTAAGTCGTTTGATTTGCGGATAGCTGTAATGCACGTCGACGCAAATCTCCTCAAGGCGTTGGCCCTTGACATAATACTTCTCGAGTATAACCTGATATTTCATATCCACTTTGGAGAGCGCGCCAATTATCTTTTCCTCAAGCTCTACGGCCATAGCAAGAAGCTTGTCGTAGTCACGTTTGAGGTCAGCAAGCTTTGCAAGTTTTGCCTCGACGCTGAATTCCGGAGAGCGACCGCTAAAAAGATTTATTATGTCGCTGCCGGGGTGTTCAATGCGTCCGGAAAGATAGTCAATTCTCTCTCGAATGTAACCGATATGTAAGTGTAAATCTTTGAGCCGGTCAAGCTCGTGTTGTGCTTCTTCGTAAGTCATTCTGTTATTCTCCTTTGCCCTTAGGCTTGTTCATTAAAAAAATTGTATTGTGCCCTAAACGCCTCTAAGCGTTCCTGCGCCAGTCCGTAATAGTCGGGATCTATTTCACTTGCTATCCACTGAAAACCCGCCTTCTCGCACGCTATGCCGCTGGATAGGCTTCCTGCGTGGGTATCGAGAATTTTATTGCCCTTTTGAGCAAATAGGTTTAAAATCCACGTATAGAGAGCAATGGGCTTCTGTGTCAGGTGAAAGCGCGGATCGTTTGCGTGCCCTTGCGGAGCACACTCAAATAACTTTGCATTGCGTTAAAAGAAGTCCACGCATATTCGCACATCGCCATTGAGAAGTTCTCGCTTATCGTGAGTTTCTTCCATACGAGGAAACACCTCGTCGGAGGAAGCGCAAAATAATTTCCGCCCCAGATTATTTGGTTTTGACTCACGCGGGCAAGTTCCTTGAAATACTCGGGCGGAGGGGCGACATCCCAATGCGTTATTCTATTCTCGTATTTTTCCGCCCACGTTCCGCCGGTTCTCGCAACTCCTTTTTTTATTTCCGCATAATTCTTTTGTTTGCCGTTGCTTCCTGAAATAGTGTCAAACGAATGCTTAAGCCTCGTCCGGCGGAGCGGCATTCTTCCGCGTGGATCAAACTCGGTTGTCCCCGAGGCGTCGCCATATGGCGGGTCAACAATGGCAAGCTCAAAATATTTATCAGGAAACTCTTTCATTAGCTCCATACAGTCCATTAAATAGAGCCTATTTAGTTCAAGCATATCTTTGTTCTCTCTTTTGTTTTAAAATCGTTATCGCTTCTTCCAGTCCCTCGGCTCTGCCTGCGGCTCTTTGGTAAGTAGAGGAGCCTACTTGCTTATGTAGTGCCATAATCGTGCTGTTTGTCTCTCGAAGCTTTTTCTCGAGGGCTGTGATAGTTTCGTCAATCGCGTTCACCTTTCTGCTCCTTCGCCCATTTATAGGCGGCGTCTATGGCTTCTTCGATGGTTTCGGCATAAAAAACCTTATCGCCTCTAAAAGGTCTTAAGTTGTTCTCCCATACGACAACAGCAATTTGAGGGCTTGCTTTGACACGTGTTTCGATTTCGTAGTTTTTAGCCAGCCACAACAGTTTCTCGGCTATCGAAGGTTCGATACTACGGGTAAAACCGTCTCTTACACAGAACACTTTCCCTGTAGGCTTATGATATTTCAATTCTTCGCGTAATTCGCCTCCGCATTTAGAACATTTCATGATTCCTTCTCCTTTGCCTCTTTGTACGCCGCGAGGCAGGCCGGGCACTTTTCGGCAGTTGTTACTCTTTTATCAAATAATCCACAATGATAAATCCCTTTCTCATCCTCGTCGTATCTTACTTGCAAATATTTACAATCTTTACTGATAGAGCAATATTTGCCTTCCGGCACTTCAATTTGAACGTTGATTTTCATAGTTCCTTTTCCTTTTCTTTAATAATAGGGACAGCCTTCTAAATGTCTTGATTTTAATCTTTGACATTCAAAAAAATGCGTGCAACGATAGCAATTTATCATCCCTCGCCTCCCGCCAGCTTCTCAAGCTCTTTGCGGCGTTGCTTCTCTATCCAAACGCAAGCGGCGAAATAGCCGTCTTCAGTACGGTCAAACAGACTAAATTCCGTAATATAATCATCTGTAGAGCCGCAGGCGTACGTTTCTATATGTTTCATAATGACAGGAAAAATTTTTCCGTTTTTTCCGAGAGAAATATCTTCGCCTTTTTCAAAAAGGATTTTTGCTTCTTCCCACATCGGGAATCGGAGCGGCTTAATCTCGACAGCCTCGACAAGGGGACACCAGAAGGGGCTGTTAAGCTTGATTTTCTCGGTTCCATTGTTATCAATGTGAAAGCCTCTGAATAAAATTTCTCTCATTATTTAGTCTCCGTTTGCTTATTTCTTGAAGTTGACATTTGCTTTAATTTTTGCTTGCCTACACTCCGCTAATTTTTCGGCTTTTTGGCGTCTTACCAAGGCAAGTTTTTCAAGCGTGCCGGTAATGGCTTTACGGCAGAAGATGAGGTCCTTCCCGTCATTCCCCCCCATTTTTTCGTAGGCTATAAGCCAACAAACGCGCTCCAGTTCGGCGAGACAGTCTTTTTCGGTCAGATTTTCATTGTTAGACATTTTTATTTATCTCCTTTATTTCTTTTTCTGTGATTTCAAGGTGTGCCTGTTCTTTCGTACTGGCATTCTTCGGCACGCTTTTGACCGTGTATCCGTTCTTAAGGAGTACCGCTGCTACGGTCAGGCGGTCGGGCTCCGATGAGATGTAGAGCTTCATGAATGTGTTACCTCCTGAAATAATTTAATTCCGTTAATTATTGTTTTAACTTCCTCTACACTATGTACTACTCCGGCGACGCCCCCGGCACGTTGTATCTCGCCGATCGTATAATTCTGTAATTTTGTAGTCTTCCCGCCAGATACCTTAACCTCGAAGGCGACAAATCGTCCGTTGATGCATCCGACGATGTCGGGTATTCCGGCCGTGCCATACATCCCGCCGTGCTCTTTCCAGCAGAAGGCATCGGGCACGGTCTTGAGATACCTTATAATCTGTTCTACAATAGTCGATTCCATCTTTACTCTTGTTCCCATTTGTTCCCGCTAAAGGGGGAACAGTTTTTAGATTGTTTTTAAATGTTTTCTTAACTTTAAGCTAAAAATATAACTATTTTTTATCCTGTTCCCGTGTTCCCGATGTTCCCGACTTTTTCTCTCGTGTGCGCGTATAATGCATTTGTTGCTATACATTTTTTAATTACATTACTAACAACCTGATATATATGTATTTTTTCCTCTATAGTATTATTTTTCCGGGGAACTTCGGGAACGTTGGGAACGTCAATTTTTTGGATTGATTTTTCATATTTTCTTAAGTTCAGACACTATTTTCCGCCATTTTTTGTTCCCTGTCTTTTGGGAACTATCGGGAACATTACGCCATTTTTATCTTGTAACATTGCCACGTTCCCTCATTTTTTATTCTTTTGCCTATGCGGTTGCGATTTGCCGTATTAGGCGTTAATATACAATTTTCAATGAAACAAGCTACAATCATTTTTTTGTTATATCCTACATCCTTACACCACGTTTCAAAGGCCGTAGGAAGAATGTAACAATACTCCACATTTTTTCCTTTTTCCTTTTCCGTTTCGATGATTCCATAGTTTTCCTTATTAAATTCGGAATCCGTGAATTTAGAAGTGTTTTGCCTTATCCACGAAACAAAACTATCATAGGCACGCTCAAAGAGATCAACGTCGCGTTTTTTCGGAAGTATGGCAATAATTTTGTCTATAAAATTAAATGTCGAATCCGTTGCCGTGTCGGTGTCCGCACCCTCAAGAATGCATGCCGCAAGAAAATCAGCGAGCGCTATAAAAGAAAGTGCGTTAATCTGTTTGTCCATAATGTCGGCGCCAGTAATGTGGCGGCGATAAATTTTGTAGGCCTCGGCGAGTTTTTCCGTTTGCAGTTCCTTGACGGCCTCAACAAATTTTTCCCCGGCATGTCCGTAATTTTCGTGGATGACGTCGCATATTCCGACGGGATCTGTGAACAGCGGGCCCTCGGTATGTAAATCAATTACGCGGTTTGCCGCCCCGCCGAGCGTCGATTCATCGGTCATAGGTTGCTCGCCATTTGAAAGAATTGTAAGCCGCCAAAAGCGCATATCTTCGGTGCCGCCGGTCTTTGTGCCGCGCCCCTTGCTCTGCCCTTCGCAGAGCTGATATATGAGTTGGTCGGTATTCTGATATTTGTCTTTTATCGTTTGCAATTCGTTTAGAATAAACGGAACGTTGCAGAGAAACGCTGCTCGCCGCTCGGCCCAGACTTTCGTAGCATTAAAAGTAAAAACGAGACGCGCCGGATCGCCCCACACGCTTGCAGCGAGCATTGACGCGACAGTTTTTCCTGTTTCGGTATTACCCCAAATATGAGTCAGAAATATTTGTCCGTCGAGCAATGCAACAAGAGGAGAGGTAAGCGAGGCCGCAAGATAAAAGCGTACGATAGGATTAGTTCGCGCCAAACGATATATTTCCATCCACTTACCCGCATCGCCCTTAGCGCTTACTGCGCTATAGAGCATACCGTCGGCTGTTGAGCCGTCAAATACATAATTGACTCCGTATGGAACAAACTCGTCCCCGTGCCAGCCCAAACGCCCTACGGAGCGCTCGACAGGTATCTTGTTTTCATTTATTGCGATAAGGCGCGCTATGTACTGTACGAGTAGTGCGGCATTGGTCGAGTTGACATTTATCTCTCGATCGGAGAGACAGAGAATTGACTTATTGTCCGCCACGTCACGGCGATTGACGATAAGAGAGTGCCATACTCCGCGGAGTTTGTATGTAATCTCTATTTTGACTGGCTCGTTGTCTATGTTATGGAGTATACGCGTTACAATGAGCGGCGTGCCCTCGGCGAAAAAGACATCTCCCTCGCGCTCGTTCCAAGTATAGAGCCCAGCATCCGTGATACCGTAGGGGCCGAAATCAAGGGCGAGCGGAAGGTCGGACATATTTGGCTTAGTGCTTATCGGACGCTGTACTTTGGTAACCGTCCGCCACCACTTTTCAAAATCGCCCTTGCGATTTAATTCTTTGGCTCGAGCGCGGAGTTTCTCCGCGAAGGCAAGCTGAACATCAGGGCCGATAAGCGCTGAATATAGAGTTTTAACTTGCTCCGAGCAGAGGTCGGCAAACGCAAGTGTCGAAGCGTCGAATTCTTGTGCGACAAGTGCTGCGTAGTCTATATCCTTGAAGTCATTGTCCGGCATTCGGCGAACTCCTTTTCTATCTTTGTTACAATCTTTGGCAACTCCGTGTCGTCATAATATTCGGATTGTGTTATTTTCCATTCGTCGCGATCGCGTAAGTCATTCTGCATATGTTCTATGTCGGGAAGATATTTACACGCGACGACGAAATAATTTTCTATGTAATCCTCGGGCGTCCGAGGGGCAAAGTCTACGAGACAGACATAACATTTTCGAGAGAGAACGGCGAGACGATTCATCATTTGTTCTCTGAAAGTCTGATAAGCTCGTAGATTCCGCCTCTCCTGCTCCACTCGGCGCGCCTCGATCGTTTGTACTGTATATTTTGGTTTGTGCTTCCCAAGGTCGAGGCCGAGATGAAAATCGTCGTTTAAGACGCGTAGCGCGTCGTAGCGCGATACCCCTTTCATCTTTGACATTAACGTTATTGCGTCGCCGCCCTCGCCGCAACCGAAGCACTTAAATATGCCGCGGTTGCGGTCGAAGTGTAACGAGGGCGTCCGCTCATTATGAAACGGACAGCGGGCGAAGCCGCCGTGTTCAATTTGTACCCCGAGCCGGCGGGCAACTTCGAGAATATCGAGGCGCGCCGCCGCGTCGGAGAACAATGTGTTCATTTGTAATCGAATACGGGCTGTTCGCCCTTGACCTCTGTACCTACGGATTCTCTCTTCGCGCCAAAAAGCGGATCTATGTCCTCGTCGTCCTTTTCTACGAGATCGGGAACGTCTTCTTCTTGTACTCCTTCGTATGAGGCCAGGGCGTATTCCTTGAGTTGCTCTCTGGCAGTAGCAACTATAGCCGATTCCTCGGGAGTAAGACTTCGCTCAACGGCAAAAACGACTTGCGAAAAGACTATCCCCGTTGCGTTCGTCTCTTTTTTTAAAGAAAACTTTGTTACGACGGATGAGGGCCGGCGGTTTTTCGCGAGCAAACGCGAGAAGTATAAGTCGCATTCTTTCAGTGACCCGGTCGGCACCATTAGGATAGTCGGGAGAACCGCGCCTTCCTTAAAAATGTAAAGGCGACGCTTTTCTTTGCAAGCTTGCGAATTATTTTTGCCGCTTCCGAATTTTGCATAGTGACACTTTGAGCAAATTAACTCTTTTCCGTCCCTTGTTCTGCCCGTCAAGCAGTCAAGCGAAGCGCAATCCGGAATGACGTCGGAGCCGTCGTATTCCTTTGAATAGTAGGCGCGTACATTGTGGAAGTACGCAATAACTCCTGATATTGACTTGACTACGTCTGGATTTTCGGGATCGTCGCCGGCGATCTCAAAAGCGAGCCCGCCGCCCGCTGGAATTTTCACCTTTTCTAAGGTGAGTTTGACTCCCTCGAACTCTTCGCTGAGGGCTTTGAGGTCTACTACGTTTGCAAGCGTGTTAATAACGCGAACCTCGACTGTTGCTACTGCGTTTTCTGTTGCCATAGCTACTTAAAATCTCCTTTTTTGTATTATCGTTTCGCCGAAAGGCGAATTGATGGCTTTTCATATATGGCGACAAGTCCGTCGAGCCATCCGGGGAGCGCGTCCCCATTCTGTTCCTTCAGCTCTTTGACCGTCGCTTGTAATGTGTTGGCGTTGACCGTAAAAAGGCTATCGTAACCATTGTCCTTTAAGGCGGTATATAGTTCGGTTTTGCGTTCGGGCCTTGGGCTTATCAGCTCTCTAACCGCCAGAGAGAAAGACGCGCCGGAATGCGTAAAATTTTGCACTTCGTCCTGCGTCATGGCTGCAATGAGGTCGCGTTCGGCCGTTTCAATCTTTTCGGTTAATCTTTTTACGGTGGCCTCCGCCTCGATCTTCCTATCGCGAAGTGCTTTATACTTGTCCGCAAGCTCAAAAATTTTATTTTCCACTTTTAAATTTCCTTTCTACGTCTTTTAGCGTTGTTTTGTAGTCGTCTACGATCATCTGCGCTACGTCGCCTTTGGTTTTTAACGCATCCATAATGCGCTCGTCCACCGTGTCCTTAGCGACGAGGTGATAATAGACGCACTTCTGCGTTTGTCCGATACGGTGTATCCGCGCTCTCGATTGTTCATAATTGGCGAAATTGAAGTCAAGGGAGTAAAAGACGGCGACGTGCGCGGCCGTAAGAGTCAAGCCCATAGAAGTAGTTGCGAGCTGACCGATGAAGGCCTTGATTTCCGCATTCTCTTGAAAGGCCTTGACCTGCGTATCGCGGTCTTTAACCTCGCCGTAAACGCAAGAGTATTTGACTTTCTTGGTTTCGAGAAGCGCGTTGATAGCTTTTATTTCCGCGATGAAACGGACAAATATTACTATTTTTTCGCCCTGCTCAAGGCATCTGTCGATTATATCTTCAAGCGCGGCGAGCTTAGAATTTGAAAGTTGCGTCGCGCGTTCATTGTCTACGCCGTCCGCCCGGATAAATCCGCCCGTAATCTGCGAGAAACGAAGAAGTTTGGTGAGGACGTTCCGTGTTGTGATAACACCGCCTGCCGCATCAGCAGCTGCCGCATCAGCAGCGAGCTCGGCATAACTCTGCGCCTCAATATTTTTGTAGATTTTGAGAGCGCGAGGCTCCAGCTCGACGGGCACAATTTCGTCAATTTTGTCGGGCAGCTCCACAGCATCGGCGAGGCGCACACGGTAGGCTATGCTACGAGCGCGTTGGGTGAGGTCGTCAAGATTTACATATCTGACTATTTGATGATTGCCATATCCGCCCAGGACCGCATAGCGGCTCCTAAAGGCGTAAAAGCTGGAGCCGAAGATTCCGGTGTCCAAAAATTTATATTGTGAAAAAAGGTCTATTGGAGAGTTGGTCACCGGCGTTCCGGTGAGTATCATCCGATATTTCGCTGACATTGCAAGTTTATGTAATGACTTTGAGGCCTTCGCCGCATGATTTTTGATTTTGGTTGACTCGTCGCAAATAATCATCTCCGGCGCCCATGCCCTGATTTCTTCTTCCATTCGCCACGCCGATTCATAGTTGACGACGGCAATCTGTAAGGCCTCCGCGTCGGACCTTTTGGCGAGGTCTTCGGCCTTCTGCTTGACAGAGCCGTCGAGGACTTTGAGGATATAATTATAATCGGCGAATTTGCAAAACTCGCTTTTCCATACCCCGGTTATAGAGAGCGGAGAAACAACGAGAAGGCGCTTAATGAGATTTGAGGCGTAGAGCGTACCGGCGATGGCTATAGCCGTGATGGTCTTGCCCGTGCCCATATCCATCAGGAGCGCCACGCCCTGCCCGCGGCGGTACGTTTCAAGGGAGAAGTTAAATGCCCTGATTTGATGATCATAGAGTTTCCCGTTGATACGCGGGCGAACGATAGGCTTCGCCTCGGCGAGTATCTTCGCTTTGGACGCCGGGGCCTCGTAGCCTTGTACGAGAAGGCCGAGGGAGCGAAGCGACTTGACCGAAAATTCATTGAGCGGGAGTTCCCATACTTTTGCATCGGCGTTGTAACGCCGGCCGGGGAGCTGCTTCAACTCCTCCTTGATATCGTAAGCGTCAAAAATATGTATTTTGTTCTCGACGACCGCGGCGCGTATCATTCCAGCCCCCAGTATTCATTTAGCCTTTTCTCATAGGCTTCTTGGCGCTCTGCCTCTTTTTCCTCTTCGCTTTTTAATCTGAAAACGCGGATTGGAAAATGAAGTTCTTCCTGTCCGTCGGGGAAAATATTAAAAAATACTTCGTCCTCGTCGTCTGTATTGTTCACCGACGAAACGTGAGCAAAACGATTTTTTGCGGCTACAAATAAAAGATTTAGACCTCGAAAAACGTGTATTTCTCGACGGTCGTAGCATGTTCCTAAGACGTCTTCAATTTGCAGCTCCTTTATTTCCTCGTTTACTTTTATCCGACGAATTTCCGCGTCGAGAAGCGCGAGAACACGCTCTAAAGCTATTGAAGATTTCATTCT